>Ga0209302_10000031_pt1 | contig 96398 bp, 88 predicted proteins | sample ArcOceMetagenome_2_FD_187445 | JGI IMG/M metagenome (GOLD analysis project Ga0209302, IMG submission 187445) | Marine eukaryotic phytoplankton communities from Arctic Ocean - Arctic Ocean ARC135M Metagenome (SPAdes) (version 2) | ecosystem: Environmental > Aquatic > Marine > Oceanic | place...
CAAGCTGACCTGTTTTCAGTGAATTTAAAATTCTAGCGTATGGGAGTAGAGCTAATGTGAAATCTTCTTCAAGATTTATAATTACTTTCTCAATAGCTAGCACCCCAACACCTTTACATTTTGGCTGTTCATCAAAGCCATTAAAAGGTGAGAATGGCGGCACACTGAAGTTAATGCTTTTATCGCTAGCAAGTGACATGGTATGTATCATAGTAAGCGATAAAAAAATAAAGGATGAAATATAATAATGTTGTTTCAACGTAAAGCTACCTAGTGAAATTGTTACTTATTATTTAAAGGTAGTATTACTTATTGCTTAAGACAATTTCAAGAGTATTAAATTTTAACCATTTAGCAGAAATAACTGAGTGTTTGTAATTTTTCGCTGTGATTAGTAGCTGAGATTAATAGCTAAGAGTGGCCAGTTTATTCATTATTTTATGGAATAACTGCTATTTATTGCCAGTATAAAATAATTTACAAGCCGTTAGCCTGCAATATTGACGCTCTTCATAACCATTGATCATACTTGAATAAGATAATAAACATGACAAAATATAAGCTTGTTGTACTAAAGAATATTTGGAAATAATTTTGCTAACATTAGATAAGTACTACCCCGCAGGCGGCCAGGTAGCAGATGAAATTAAGCTTGCAGATCTTAAGACAACTCAGCGTGAAGATGTTCTATTTGCGATGGCGAAGTTACCATATTCAAGCACAGAAAAGCCTGTTGTTATCTATCGGCAGCTGCTAGCCAATGGTGAAATAGAGTATCGTACTATTTCAGCAAAGTGCCCACATCAAGGTGCTGATATAAGCCTGGATGAACTCAAACCAGACGGCAATGTATATTGCTCTTTGCACCGTCGCCCTATATGTATATTCAGCGAGTACAATCGTGCTTACTTAACTGTGAAACGTGGAGACGACTTTTACATTATTAAAAATTAACGGCCTGAATACCCAAAAGCTGCATCAGTATTTTTCGTCACCAGCAAAAAATTATTGCGCTTTAGCACCGCGAGCCACATGGCCTAATTTTAGTCAGTGTTATTTAGAATAGGTGGGTTAGTTTAATTATTACTCGTCAATAGCTTTAATTACAGCTGAAGATTTTGTTGTCGCTAAAACTTTTGTACCAATGCTACTACTACTTATTGCTGTGCCTAATAAAGACAATAAACAATAGCTAGTAAAGTAATAAAAGCCTGGCCCCAAAGCAGACAAAGTTTCGCTACTAATAATAAAGTCTAACTTGAAACCAAAAATTGCCATTTGTTGTTGTGTCGCGGTTTCCGCATGATTTGTAGATAACACAGCAAGGAAAATAGCGACTACAAAAACATCAGCCATCGACCACTTACCAATTTTGCTAATAATGCTATAAACCATAACTTCAAGCCTGGTATGCTTTTTTATGTAAGCTAGGGTAAGCAATATAAACTTGAACACTGGAATACAAATTGAAAAAGCAAAAATTAATGCGGCAACTAATAAGCGTTCATCTTGCCAAAGCTCTTGTACTGTCTGTAATAAAGATAAGTTTTTATCAATTAATGTATTGGTAACTTTTGCGCCACTAACGTTTGCTGTCATTGCCATATTTAGCGAAAACATAGGTAAAAATATACCCGGAATAAATAACGCTATAGCGACAAGGTTAATCAAAAAGCCTAGATGTTTTTTTATCATAATATTTTATGGTTTTTCTCATTTAATTATTTTTAATAAGCGTATGAATGTTTAACTAGGAGCACGTTGCTACTATTTTTTAATTTGCACTTCGGTAAGCTTATCTACTGTTGTAGAGCAAGATTTAAGGAAAACCGACAAAAAATATTCAACTTCAGGCATTTGTTGCTTTAGGCTGGTTAACTTTAATTCTAAACGTTCTTTTACGTGATCAAACTCATGGTTTTGGTGGTTCAATTCATCAAGTGCTTTAATATACGCTACTAAAATGTCGGCGGCTTTAACAATTTTTTTGTATTGTTCGTCTACATTATCTTGCACAATAATATCTGAAAAAACAGCTTGAAACTCTTCAGGTAAAGACTCAAGGCATTGTTTTTCCGCAATATATTCTATTTTTTTAAACTCACGTGCGATCTCTGGGTTTGCATATTTGGTTGGACTTACAATGTCACCAAACCTTGTTTCACTAGCTTCATGATAAAGTGCAACGGTAGCAACTTTATCGGCATTTATGTTTCCTGAAAATTTTTCATTTTTAATTACCGCTAATAAATGCGCAACAATCGCTACCTGATGAGAGTGTTCTGCAACATTCTCTGGTTTAACGCAAAACATTAATGCCCAGCGTTTGATAAGTGGCATTCTAAACATCCAAGCGAGAAAAGTACTTTGCATATTAAAACCTTAAGTAAAACTATAAATAAGTATTAAAAATTATTGGCGGTAAGTGCTAAAAAAGTTAGCTAGCCTTTCCATTGCTTGTTTTAATTCATATACATGCGGTAAAAACACTAAACGAAAGTAATTTTTTTGTTGAATATTAAAAGCACTGCCATGTACGAGCAATATTTTTTCTTGCTTGAGTAAATCTAATATCATTTTTTCATCATTGCTGATGTTGAACTTTTCTTGATCCACTTTAATGAATAAATACAAAGCGCCCATTGCAGGGTGGCAAGAAAGACCGTCAATCTCATTTATCATTTTGTGTGCTAAGTTACGTTGCTTGAGTAAACGACCATCGCCATGAATGAGTTCGTTAATACTTTGGTAGCCACCCAGTGCTGTTTGAATAGCATGTTGACAGGGCACATTGGCACATAAGCGCATTGAAGCAAGTATATTTAAACCTTCTAAATAATCTTCGGCATGAGATTTAGGACCAGAAACAACCATCCAACCAGCGCGGAATCCTGCTATGCGATAGTTTTTAGATAATCCACCCATAGTAATAATGAGTACGTCATTTGCTAGGCTTGCCGTTGGAATATGCTTAGCTTGATCATAAAGAATTTTATCGTAAATCTCGTCACTGAATATGATCAAATTATGTTCACGCGCAAGCGAGATAATACCTTGAAGAATTTCTTCACTGTAAACTGCGCCAGTGGGGTTATTTGGGTTTATTAACACTATGGCTTTGGTTTTAGGTGTTATTTTATTCGCCATATCTGTTAAGTCAGGAAACCAGTGGTTTTCATCGTCACAATGATAATGTATTGGCTCACCACCTGAAAGCGCAACTGCTGCTGTCCATAAGGGGTAGTCAGGTGCTGGAATTAACACTTCATCTTCGTCGTTCAACAAGCCTTGCATGGCCATAACAATAAGTTCGCTAACACCATTACCAATATAAATATCGTCAACACTAACATCTAAAATGCCATTTTGTTGAAAATACTGCATTACAGCTACACGTGCAGGGTATATACCTTTTGATTCACAATACCCTTGGGCCGTGGGTAAGTTGCGAATAACATCTTTTAAAATATCATCGGGAGCTTCAAAACCGAATGGGGCAGGGTTACCAATGTTGAGTTTTAAAATTTTATGACCTTCATCTTCTAAACGTTTGGCCTCAGCAGCTATTTGTCCACGAATTTCGTAGCATACGTTTTTTAATTTTGAAGATTTATTGATAATTTTCATAATGGCGGTCTTATAAATGATAAAAGTGAATTAACGTTACCGTGCTCGTTAATATGAAACAGAAAATGAAGCTAAAGCAAAACTGATAGTCATTGAATGTACGTTATTTAAATTAATGTTCTTAATCCCATTGTTGCGAATATTAGCCAATTTTGAAACAGTTACTTGCAACTTTTTTATAGTAAATAGTGAATAATTACGCCATCTTGTTATTAAGAGGAATTTTTCGGGCATACATTCAGGAAAATTTACACTAACGAGGAGACTAATAATGCCTTTACCTTTATTGTGGCTAGGTGCTGCCGCTTCTGCTTTAGCCGTAAAAACATTGGCTGATGATAGAAAACGTCAACAAGGTTATCGTGCTAATAACTTTCGAGCGAAAACTCTTGCTGATCTTGAAAGACATGAGTCGCCAATTGCTATCTACCCTACTGATATGTTTTACACTGAACAACTTGTTAAACCTGAGGTTGGGGCGATTGTTTGTTGTGGTATTGGTGGGGTTTTAGAGCACAGTGGAATTTGGATTGGTGACAATACTATTGTTGAAGTTGATGGTAATGGTTTAATTAAAGCAGTATCTGTGCAAAGGTTTACTCAAACACGCTCCGGAGATGGAATTTTTATTGCCTGTGATTCATTAGGTAGGCCTTTGGTGAGTGAATTAGCCGCACAAAAAGCAATTGAACAAATTTATCAGGTAATTAATTATCATTTGTTTAATAACAATTGTCATCAATTTATTTGGCAGTGTTTCCAAGCCGATGCTAAGCCGATAACCACGTTTAAAGCATTATCGATAAATATGGCAAAATTGTTTGACCGCGTGATTTATTGGGATAAATGTGATTGCTAGCAGAGTTGTATCGAGTTGTATCGAGTTGTATCGAGTTGTATCGAGTTGTGCAGAGATTGGGTAAACTTACTTAAGTATCAGTTAATACCTAAATAAAAACGGCCTTGCAAGTTATGCAAAGCCGTTTTCTTTCTTTATTTACAAAAGTGCGTAAAAATAAATATTAAGCAAATAGCGACATTACATCGGCAATGGCTAACATCGACTTTTCACCAGTAATACGGTTCTTCACTTCAATTTCTTGGTTGTCTAAATTACGTTCACCAATAACAAGTAACAATGGTGTACCTATTAATTCGTGATCGGCAAACATTACACCAGGGCGCTCTTTACGATCGTCAAATATAACTTCAATGCCGGCGCTTTGTAGCTGCTCGTATAACGCCTCTGCGGTTTCTTTAACCCGTGCAGATTTTGCCATGTTCATTGGCACAACCGCTACTTGATATGGTGCAATCGCAGCAGGCCATTTAATACCATATTTATCATGGTTTTGCTCAATAGCTGCAGCCACAATACGTGAAACACCAATGCCGTAACAACCCATGGTTAAAATTTGGTTTTTACCTGCTTCAGTTAATACGCCACAATTCATTGCTTGTGCATATTTATCACCAAGTTGGAAAATATGGCCAACTTCAATACCACGTTTTATTTCTATATTACCTTGTCCACACGGGCTAGGGTCACCAGCAACAACGTTACGTAAATCGGCAACAGTGTAACTTGTGGTATCACGATCCCAGTTTACACCGGTTAAATGCACGTCGTCTTTATTTGCGCCACACACAAAATCAGCTAAGTGCGCGGCACTTCTATCAACAATAACTTCGATGTTTAAACCTACAGGGCCAATAGAGCCTGCATTGCAGCCTGCAGCAGCGACAAGCTGTTCGTCGGTCGCAAAAGTTAATGGTGAAGCAATCTGTGCTAGGTTCTCGGCTTTAACTTCATTTAATTGGTGGTCGCCACGTAATACTAGCGCAACAATCGGCGTTTCGTTTTCTTTTGTTGATGTACCTTGCACTAACAGTGTTTTAACTGTGGTTGTGGCATCAATCGATAATAATTTAGCAACATCGTCTATTGTACGAGCATTAGGTGTTGCAACTTCTGTCATCGTTTGTGTCGGTGCAGCTCGATCGCCTGCTGGTGCTAAAGCTTCAGCTTTTTCAACGTTTGCTGCAAAATCAGAGCCATCACTAAAGGCGATGTCGTCTTCACCTGAATCAGCTAACACGTGAAACTCATGTGACGCTTCGCCACCGATAGAGCCAGTATCAGCAATTACCGGACGGTAATCTAAACCTAAACGGTCGAAAATACGACAATAAGCGTCAAACATTGCTTGGTAAGTTTTGTCTAAACACGCACTATCTAAATGAAACGAGTAGGCATCTTTCATTAAAAATTCACGACCACGCATAACGCCGAAACGAGGACGTATTTCATCACGAAATTTAGTTTGAATTTGAAATACGTTTAGCGGTAGCTGTTTGTAGCTGTTTATTTCGTTCGCAACAAGTTTAGTGATCACTTCTTCGTGCGTTGGTCCTAAAACAAACGAGCGATTGTGGCGGTCATTAATACGCAGAAGTTCTGGGCCGTAATCTTCCCAACGACCAGACTCTTCCCATAAGTCTGCCGGTTGTACCATTGGCATTAATACTTCAAGTGAACCTGCACGTTCCATTTCTTCACGAACAATGTTTTCAACTTTGCGTAAAACTTTTAAGCCGGTGGGCAACCAAGTATATAAACCTGATGCGACGTTACGTACTAAACCTGCACGTAACATTAATTGATGACTGATAACTTCAGCGCTAGCAGGGGTTTCTTTCAAAGTTGAAAGTAAATATTGGCTTGTACGCATTGAGAAAAAATTCCATTAGTAAGCGAGTATAAATATGAGGTGTATTCTATCAGGGCAATTTCACACGAAAAAGGTTTTAATTGCCCAATAGGTAAATATTATTGATAAGCTTAGTTAATAACGATTAATCGTATTAAGAACTTGTTGTTTTTTACCCATACCACCTAAGGTAAATAACTCGCCATTTAATTCTAACAAAGCTCTATGATCCATGGTTACAGTATCCGTGGTGGTTATTTGCCATTGTGCAGTTTTAATGTTGTAACGCCATATTTGATTGCTTGGCTCTGAAGGCATACCGTTATAGCCAATACCATTGTAGTTATATGGGTTGTTACTCCCACCTACAAAGACTATTTCTTTGTTGTTTGTATTATTAACTATACCTTTTGCGGCCATACGATAACGAGACTCGCCTGTTGGGTGTTCAACCTTAAACCAAGCAATTTTATGAGGAGTTTGGCTATCAATTTCACCTCGATAGCAGGCTGTTTCTGCTGCATAACTTCGACGTTTATTAAGGTGTACGTCAACTCTAACGCCATCGCAAACTAATATAGTATTATCAACAATGCCGCCAGCATGGCCAAAAACCGCCTTGCCAGGAAACGGTGATGCCTGTTGCCATTTATCGGTTTTAATGTCATATACCTGCACTAAATTTACATTACCATCGTTATGCCAACCACTAATTAAGTAGATATATCGATTGTTATAAGGCAGGGCAATACTGTCATCAACAGGTACAGGCATAGGAGCTAAAGCTTGGTATTTATCGCTTAATACATGATAAGCATAAACGTCGGGCACCGAAACTTCACTATGATCTTTAGCGACCGTGTAGCCACCAAAAACATAAGCCGTTTCATTAATAGCTGTTGCTACACTCGCTAAACGTCCTACTAAACCGTTAATAGGCTTTGCTATTGGTACCGGTGATTTTTCCAACCATTTGTTTTTACTAACATCAAAAGCAAAAGTACGATTATGTACATCTTGATAGCCTTTGTTGTTCCCTAAACCACTAAACGAAATCCAGTACCAATTGTTGTTTACTTTAACTTGTGCCACACCGTTATTGCTAACAGGCACTGGTATTGCACTTAACTGAGTTTGCGTTGCTGCATAAACTACAGGGTTAATAAGCAATGTTAAAAATGCCCAAAGCGGCAATTTAAGTCTGGTCATAATATTAAACTCTTCTTTGTAAACTAAAATGATAATAATGCCGCTAGCCTAGCAAATAACACTTTCAGGCTATAGTATTATTCGCGGATAATTATATCGGGGTAAGGCAAATAAGCGGCTGAGTTTATTTTATCGTCACTTAGCATGATATTGTGTTAAGTACGGGGATTGCCAAAGTATCGCGTCTAGCTGAACAATGTATTTATTATTTGTATCGTACAAAGGAGATTTATATGAATGTATCTGTAATAACCGCGGATTATTATAACAAGCAACAGGCAAATGATGTAATGATGTGTTTGTCTGCATACGCCCTTGATCCCATGGGGGGCGGTGAAAGCTTGTCAACATATGCACAGCATAATTTAATTGAGAAGTTACAACAGCAAAATAATGTTTTCAGCGTATTGTGTTATGTAGATGATAAAGTTGCAGCGTTAGCAAATTGTGTGGAAGGTTTTTCAACATTTAGTGCAAAACCCTTAATTAATTTTCATGATATTGTTGTGCTTAAAGAATTTAGAGGGCGCGGCCTAACCACGTATTTATTTGATTACGTGGAACAAATTGCTATTGATAAAGGCTGTTGTAAATTAACCTTAGAAGTACTTGAAGGAAATGTTGTTGCAAAAAAGGCTTATGAAAAAGTAGGATTTAGCGGCTATGAGCTTGATCCAAAAATGGGCCAAGCTGTATTCTGGCAAAAAAAACTCTAAGGCATTAAAGCTATAATTAACGCCAAGACAGTTTATTCATTATAACTACACATAACCTGCTAAAGTATTTACTGTTTCGCTTGCCAGTTATTAATTAATGCAAACGTCTGCTTAGTATAAAGTAGGGTCAGATACACATTAATTGATTTTGGTGTTTAGGGTAATGGTAAAAGAGGGAATATTTAGCCCATAGTTTGGCTATGCTGCTCGTTTTAGAGGATATCAGGCGACTAAAATTTAATGTGTATCTGACCCTACTTTATTCTTTTTGTCTCTTGCAAAGCAAAGAACTCGTGGTTAAATACCTTAAGTTTTTACTATAAAAAGAGCTCAAAATGTATTTAAAAAGAAATTGGTTTACGTTTTGAACGGGGAGTATCATTTACTTGAGCAGCTTGTTGCTGGTTATCGGTTTTAGCTTTTTTATTCTTAGTTTTCTTAAACGCACTTTGTTTGGTAAGTGTTTTCTCGGCTTTTATTTTTGTTGTTATAGGCGAAGCTTCTTTATCAAGTTTCACTACATTAACCTGAATAACTTCACCATTAAATTCTACAATATCATCATGGTAGACTTTTTTACGCTTTTGAAATTCAACTTCGTTATTTAATAATACATAACCCTCGCTGATCACTATTTTTGCTTCACCACCACCACCAACCATGTTGGCAATTTTTAATAGTTTACATAGTTCTATAGGTTGAATTGAAACATCAATATGTTGAATAGTGTCTGTCATATGGGGCTTTAAAATTGAAATAAAAAACTATTATAACGGAGTTAGTTAACGCTGTCGTGCAAGCTAATTCATCGTAATAAAATATTTTTAAATGATTTTATCTATTAACGTTAACTTATATTACTATTTATCGACGTTTTAACGCAGGTAATGGCTTAAAAAGGAGCATTGAGCAAGTGCTGCTTATTAAGAATTCAGGTTATATTATTGAATTTGACAGGTTTTGCCATTTAATATCAGGTTGCTATCGCTTAGCGCAATGGTATTGTTGGATTGCTGAAACTGTTGTTTTAATGCTGTAAGCTCTTTATCTGCTGCGGTTTCTTGTCGCTTTAATATTTGTAATTGCTGCTTGTTTTGCGAGAATAAATTATCACACTTTTCTTTTAAAAAAGATTTTCTAGCTTTAATTCTATTTGGATAAGCTTTTTTTCTAATTTCCCATGCTTCAAATTTAGTTTTTAGTTGGTTTTGTCCCTCAATAACACAACTTTTAAACTCTTCTAATTCATTACTATAAACTTCGTTTACAATATTAATCTGTTCCTGGGTTAATGCATTTTTAGAGATAAGAGCAGAATAAGCTTGTGATTGTAATTGAAAGTTATATTCGCTAATCGGTAATATATCATTTTTACTACCTAACTCTGGTGTATAACTTTGAGCAATGTTCTTTAAAAAGTGTTCGTAAGTTTGATGGAAAACTTTAAATTGTTCTAATCGGTTTTTATCAAAATTAGCGATGACTTTGGATAAATTTTGTTGATTAAATTTAATAGAAAAAGGCAATAATTTAACCGCAGGTATTTTTTTACTGCTAATTTGTTTCGCGTACTTCACGCTATTGTATGCACGAGCAGCACATATATTAAATGCAGTAGACTGCCTTTTATTCGGTGCAATAATATCTCTAGGTTGAATTAATTTTTTTGTATTTACATTAATATGCTGACAATCTTTGGCGTCATATATCATCGGGCTTTGTGCTGTATTATCATGTGATAATTGTTCATTAAAATCATCGATAGCTTGATTTTGTTGTGCTAAAGCTCTATCAATATTTTCTTCAGCCGTAGTTAAGTTTCTTTCAGCCACTTTTAGGTTTTGTGAAATAATCTGTTGATTTGTATTGCCAGCTACTAACGTTTGCCACGCAGGGTAACTAAAGCGTGCAGTGTCAGCATTATTAGCTGCGCGAATAGGAATTGCTTGACGATTCATTTGTAAGTACAGGCAAATATTTGGAGTATTTACACGTGAAGGCATGCTTGATGGTAAGGTAAATATTTTTTTATTAATTTCGGTTAAACGGTTGTTAGAGCGGGAAATAACTTGTCTTACGGGTTTAGTTGCGCCATCAAGCGATACTTCAACATATTCTGCAACTAATACAATTTGCTGACTTGCGTAATCTTTAGCAAAAGGGTGGGTGTCTTGCCAATTAAATTCAATTTTTGACCCTGAAGCTAATATTTGTGTATCTAAATTATTATCTAAAGCGGTACTTTTACAGCCTGCAAAACAAATGATGCAAATAGTTGTTAGATATTTTACTGTGTTATTGGCTAAAAGGGACATTAGTAAATCCATATTCTGAGAGCGTTTCTAAACTTAAATCACTGGTTGCAAGTATTCGACTTTCAAACATGGTACTCAGTATTCGAATAGCTTCAGGGGCACGGTTTTTTAAATAGTTTTGTTGTTCTAAGTTCTTTAAACCCGTTAGCATTACTTTCATTGCGTCGCGCTCTATGCGCATGGCAATTTCATGGGCAGCACTAACACCTTCTTTTGTTATACGCTTTATATCATTGCTCAGTATTTTTGTTTGATAAAGTTCATATGCTTTATTACCGTATCGCGTTAACGCACGTTTTATATTTCTTTCTTCAGTGGAGTCAATCACGGTATAGCGTTTGGCACGTGGTTCAGGTTGAATCATTAAACGATAATAAACAAATAAACGGCTTGCCCACATAACGGCAATGCTTCGCATTTGTTCATTAGATAGTTGTAAGAGAAACGCTTTAGGATCGGTAGTAATTCGACGTTTTAATGCTGCTTGAGATTCTCCTTTACGGGTTGGCAATTTATCTTTATACCGAGAGTAGGCATGTACTAAATACCTACCATTAGGTTCAACTGATCGAATTACTCCTCCTAAAAATGCGACAGTACAGGCACTAGCACAACGATGTTGTTTTTTTATCTTAACCATAGTGCCATATTCTCTTAAAATCAGGCCTATTTTTACTCCTTCTATTAAAACACCCCCTCCAGAGTTCAGCCATACCTCATCAACTCTGTTATTGCTTAACATATAGCGCATACGTCTAGCATCACCAACTTTTACTGGACCACTGTAAAATAACACTTTGCGGTTTTCTTTATGCTCTATAGTAATATTGGCACTAAAGCTTGGGTAGCATAGAAACAATAAAAATAATCCTAGCCAATGATGAAAGCGCATTTTGTTTTTATACCGTTACAGGTTGGTAAGGGCCATTCGGCAGGCTTCTACAGTATTTCACGTAAACACTTTCTGAACTATTACCATCTGCTAACGTATCTTCAATATCAACACATTCACGATTAAGAGCACTTTCAGCATAGGTTTTAATCGGTTTAACTGTTCCATGTAAATTAGGGTTGCTAGGGTCTTTGTATGTTGTTGTTTGTGCAGATGCTGCAGCTTGCAATACTTGCTCTCGTCTTTGCTTTTCACCTTCTTCAGAAAGGTTTTTATATATAGTATTTCCAGCATAATCAGCTATTTTGCAAAAGGTAAGAAATAAACCCAGTTGAAAACCTTTGGTATACAGTTCAATTTGCTCAGCACTATACTTAGAACCCGTTTTTTCAAAGTATTTCTCTGCAAGCTTTTTTCCAACATAGCCACCAACAAGCCCACCGCCGGTACACAACACTGTTCGTGTTCCCCAGCCTAAAGTATCATCGCTACTATTCGAAGTACTGTTACATGCGGTTAATAAGAAAAGTGTGCTCGTTATTATAGCTGTGGTGAAGTGTTTTTGAATTTTCATATTATCCCTCTCAATGTCCATACAGGAGTTTTCATCCATTAATTTAGGCCGATTAAATTAATGTTAATGAAGTGAAGATTTTTCAGTGCCTCACAAAAGATATACGGCAATTAATAAAGTTATACAAAGCCTTAAAAGTGAAATATGCAGTTAATGAATCTTAAGTGGCGTTAACTGACGATTAGTCTGTTGAAGGCAATTATTGAAACTTACAAATAAAAAATACTAAATTCAGTAAAGATTAATTGGCCTTGAAGCGTGCAAAAGAAGTATTCACTACCTAGACTTTATTAGTGAGTTTTAAACTAATCACTAGGATAATTGTTTACCCATGGAACCTAGAAAGCGTAAAAGAGGTATAAAGGCGTCTCGAGAAAAATTAGAAGCTGCAATGTTAGCGCGTGGTTTCGACACTCAAGCGGCTTTAGCTCAACAAATTTTGATCGATGAAGGGTTAAGTAAAGCCCCGAAAGATTTAGTGAATAAAGTGTTTCGTGAGCAAGGTGTTTCTACGCATAACTTAGCGAGAGTTGCAAAAGCACTTAACGTAGCAGCGCATACAATTTATTTGGCAAAAGATGATAGCCAATTTAATGATACGATAAGTAACCAATCGCCAAACCTTTTAGCTAAAAATGCGACTGAAAATACCGCACATATCCCCAACAATGCCTCGTTAATAACCTCAGCTAAGCAAAGCTCAATTTACCAGAAAGCGAAATTTTGGCAGACTAATGTTATTTTGATCTTATTAGCTTTTTTTTCATTGGTGCTAACAGCCTTATTTATACATCAACACAATGTTTTACCAGAAAGTACACGTATTCATAGTGCAATAGGAAAAACATTAATCGTAGTGCAACCTCATCAATTAATGACCGACTTAGTTCAAAATTTTGTTGAACACTTTGAAGTCAATGATGAGGTTAGTGCCATTATGCCAACACAAGTGCTTAACGAGAGTATTTCAGCCCAAGCGGCATTAATAAAATGGCAAGCACATGCAGTAATTTCTTTTTCAGTAACACCTGGTGAAAATTATCAAATTATTCAAGCTAAAATTCGTTCTAAATCGCATACATCAATATTATTGCAAAAAGTAATAAGACCAACAGAGATGAAAGCAGCTAGTGCCAGCTTAACAAATGCGTTAGCCCAAAACACAATAAAGTTTATAAATGGTGAGCCTATTAATGCAATGTTATCTCAATCAGAGCAAGCACTTAACTATTATCTATCAGGTAAAAATTTACTTTTTATTAGTCATAGTGCTCAAAGCTACAAAAAGGCGATATCACATTTATTAAAAGCGATAACTTTAGATAACAACTTTGTTGATGCAATGGCTGAATTATGCCGAGCTTATGTTCGTATAAGTTGGATGAAAGATGAAACAGCCACTCTTGAAAACGCGGCTAAATTCTGCAAAAAAGGAGCATTAGTAAATTCGAATAGTAGCTCACTAAAAAGTGCTCAAGCAGAGCTTTATGCTAGAACAGGAGAAATACCTAAAGCACTTGAGTTGATAAAAAGCCTCAAACTTAACAACGCTTATAACGCTGACTTGTTGGCAGTAGCAGCAGAGATGTTTTTCGTTTTTAATCGCAGTTATTCATCAGAAGAAGGTTTAACCCAATATATTGAAGGGTATGCTTCTCAGGCTATTTCACTCGCAAACAACCATTGGCGTGCTTACAATACATTAGGTAACTTTTACTTTAGTGTTGGCGATATTTATAACGCAAAAAAATATTATCTCGCAGCGACTAACGTGGTAAAGCATGAGGTTATATTAGCTAACTTAGGTACAATGCAACTTTGTTTCGATGAGCTAGAACAAGCCCAAAATACTTATCATGATCTGATTGAAAACGTAAAAGATAATTATCTTGGTTATGAGAATTTAGGCACAGTTTATTTATTTCAACATCAATACCAACAAGCATTAGAACAAAAGTTGCATGCTATAAAGCAACAACCTGATATCTCTATTCATCAAACATGGGCAAGTTTAGCAGAAGTATATTTGAGGCTAGAACAACCTAAAAACGCTGCTTTTTATTATACAAAAGCATTAAGGCAACTTGAGCGTGACGAACTTTTAAAAAATGCCGTACTTAGCGACGAGCTATTTAAATTGTATTACCAAGTAAAGTTGCACAAGTTATCTAAAAACAACATTTTATTAATTGATATTAGTAGCAAAGTTACTCAATTTATTCAAAAAGAGGCTTCTTATAGCCTTCAAGCCAGAGCTCATTTAGCCTGGTTGGCTGAGTATGTAGGTAATACAAATGCCAAAGAAAATATTTGGCACAAAGTCATTAAAATATGCCCTGTGTATAAACGCTCTCCAGAGCTTGTTTTTATTTAAATTATATCGACAAGTGCAAGGTTATTTAAACAAAAACTATTGCCATAAAGATTGTTCCATCAGATTTTCACTATTGAAATTAGGTCTAGGTTGTTGCCAAATATTTTTACCTGAATGAGCTGGGTCGCTGTATTTTTCAAAGAACGCATCTAGTTCAGTTGTCATCTTCAAGACAATTGCTTTACGAGGGGGCTCAGTAATAAACCGCTCTTTCATGGGATGCGATAAATCATACCAATGATCAATAACACTAGCGTCTTTTTTGTAATAACGGACCAATTTCCACTGGCCGTCGGTAATCATGCGGGCATTGCCACGCTCAATTATTTGGTAGCGTTTCCAGTTTGTTACACGTTCTGCCTTAAGTAAGGGCTTAATTGAACGACCTGGGCCTTGTGCTTTAGTGAAACTTTTGTCGCCAGAAAAATCTAAAATTGTATTATGTAAATCGAGTAAATCAACAAATTCACCACGGGATTGTTTGCCTTGAATAAGTGCTTCTGGCCCGTAAACTATAAAAGGTATACGTATGGTTTCCTCATAGAAGTTATAAGGAAATGAAGCATTTGTTTTGCCATACAAGCCATATTGGCCCATTAATAAACCATGATCAGAAACAAACGCAATAACGGTGTTTTTTAATAAGTCACGTCCCTCCAAAGCATCCATAATATGACCTAGCTGTTCATCAATAAGGCTAATCGCCGCTAAGTACTGTGCCAGTGCTTCAGGATGATTTTTGGGTACTGATGAATAATTACTCCCAAGCATAAGGTCAGAATTACCCCCGTCGCGTATCATCTCAAGTGCAATAGGGCGGTAAAGATTAACAAGCCGCTCTGGAAGATCTTCGAAAGGTGCATGAGGTTCGACATAATTTAAGTTAATAAAAAATGGTTTGTTATTCTTTTGGTCAATAAATTTAATCGCTTCAGCCGTTAAAAACCTTGCTTGTACACCTGTATATTCAAATGGTTGACCATTTTTTGAAAAAGAAACACTCCCTCTATGTTTGTATTGGTTTTTCCAACCGGCTTTTAACGCATCATAACTTAGCCAGTGATCAAACCCCGCTACAGGTTTTGGACTTGCTTCATTAGCGTGCCATTTACCAAATAATGCTGTGCGATAGCCATTCTCTTGTAATCGCTCACCCAGAAATTTTTCACCGACCAACCATTTATTTTCGTAACCTTTACCTTCAGATAAAAAATCGTATACGCCATGTTGAGAAGGCATTTTACCGGTATGAAAACTCGCCCGAGCAGCCGAACAAACAGGCGCCGGCGTCATAGCATTGTCGAATATAACGCCTTGATCAGCTAAGTAATCTAAATTAGGTGTTTTCATGCGTTTTTCGTATGAGCCTAGCGCCCATTGGCCATGATCATCTGTCATAATGACAATAATGTTAGGCTTTTCAGATACTGGCTTTAGTTCGGTTGCATAACTTAAGTTGATGAATAACAATAAGCTCAAAGAAAAGAAATATTTAAACACGTGAAAACCCTATTTCAGTCGAATTAGCACAAAACTAGCATTTATTATGTATTAGGTACATCGTTAGTTAAGCCGAGTAATTTTAATTGAAAAGAAACATTTAGTTATTCCAGAATTTTTATAAGTGTGTGACTTAATATTTTTAGTTTTAAATAAATTTGCTGTAAGACACTGGACATGAATTAGTGATTCGGTGCGGGTGATAAAGAGCAGAAGGTGCTTTAATTTTTTGTTTTAGGTGTTTGTAGTTTATAAATAAAAGTGGTGGACGATACTGGGCTTGAACCAGTGACCCCCGCCTTGTAAGGGCGGTGCTCTCCCAACTGAGCTAATCGTCCATTTTTTATTTTATACTTCTTTAATGGTAAAGAAGTGGTGGACGATACTGGGCTTGAACCAGTGACCCCCGCCTTGTAAGGGCGGTGCTCTCCCAACTGAGCTAATCGTCCGATCTATAATAAACTGTATTTTCAGAGAAGTGGTGGACGATACTGGGCTTGAACCAGTGACCCCCGCCTTGTAAGGGCGGTGCTCTCCCAACTGAGCTAATCGTCCTTCTCTGTGGGGGCGTATTATAGGGAGATCGAAAAAGCTGTCAACCAAAAGTCGGTAATTTTTTATATTTTTTTTAACTATTTAGCTCGAACGCTTTAAAATTCGACAGAGTGGTGGTTTTGTGTGCTTTATTTTCAATTTTCGAGGTAGCACGATAATAAATTTAACATGTGAAAGGTGTATTTCCTGCGTGTGCCTGATAAAATGCCGACAACTTTTTTAATAACCTTTGTTTAATTTCTTTACTTACTTAGACAGAGATATACATCATTGAGATTTTTATGACTTTAACAACTCGATTTGCCCCTAGCCCAACAGGATATTTACATGTTGGTGGTGCACGTACTGCTTTATATAGTTGGCTTTATGCGCAAAAGAATGGCGGCGATTTTATTCTTAGAATCGAAGACACTGATTTAGAGCGTTCAACCCAAGCTTCTGTAGATGCGATTATGGACGGCATGAATTGGTTGGATTTACCTTGGACTCATGGCCCATACTTTCAAACTGAACGTTTTGACCGTTATAAGGAAGTAATTGAACAACTTCTTGCTTCTGGCAATGCTTATCGTTGTTATAGCACTGCTGAAGAAGTGGATGCTATGCGTGAAGAGGCTAAAGCAAAAGGCGAAATTGAGAAATACAATGGTTTGTGGCGTGACCGTTCTGATTACCCAGAAGATAAACCTTATGTTATTCGTTTTAAGAACCCATTAAATGGCGATGTTGTTATTAAAGATATGGTAAAAGGTGACATTACTATAAGTAATGAGCAACTTGACGATTTAATTATTGCACGTTCTGATGGTACGCCTACTTATAACTTAACTGTTGTGGTTGACGATTGGGATATGAAAGTTACTCATGTTGTGCGCGGTGACGACCATATTAGTAACACACCAAAACAAATTAATATTTTAATAGCCTTAGGTGCAACTGTACCTGAATATGCTCATATTCCTATGATATTAGGTGATGACGGCAAACGTTTATCTAAACGTCATGGTGCAGTTGGCGTAATGCAATATCGTGATGACGGTTATTTACCAGAAGCGCTTCTTAATTACTTAGTGCGTTTAGGTTGGTCACATGGCGATAAAGAAATATTCTCTCGTGAAGAAATGATTGAATTATTTGATCTTAAAGATTGTAATCGTGCTGCTTCTGGTTTTAACACAGATAAACTTATTTGGGTTAATCAGCATTACATGAAAACACTCGATCCTGTTTATGTTGCTACTCACCTAGAATGGCATATGAAAGCACAGGGCATTAACATTGAAAATGGCCCGGCGCTTGCTGAAATAGTTAAAATACAGGCAGATCGTGTTAAAACATTGAAAGAGATGGCAGAAATTAGCCGTTACTTCTATGAAGATTTTACTGAACTTGAAGCCAGTGCTGTTAAAAAACACTTACGTCCAGTAGTTAAAGCGCCATTGTTGTTAGTAAAAGAGAAGTTAGCTGCCTTAACTGATTGGTCACCAGCACCAATTCATGCCGCAATTAATGATACGGCGACTGAACTTGAAGTCGGTATGGGGAAAGTCGGTATGCCTTTACGTGTTGCTGCAACTGGTGGTGGTAATTCTCCTTCATTAGATATTACTTTAGCGTTGTTAGATCAACAAAAAGTATTAGCTAGAATTGATCAAGCGATAGCTGTTGTCGATGAACGTATTGCTAATAGTTAATTTATAGCGCTAATATGCTGTAAATATTTGATGAACAAAAGCCAGCGTAATTGCTGGCTTTTTCGTTTTCGCACTATTGTGTTAGAAGTTAAATGATTAAATGTTTCTACCATTGAGTACTCTTTGTATTTAAAAAATTAAGAGCTTAAGGGATTAAGGGCTTCTACCACCGAGGCACCGAGGCGCTTTGCGCTACACCGAGCAGTGATTAGTGATAAGAAAAGTGAATATGGGTAAGGTCTTACTTTAATGTTTCTTGTTCTTCTCGGTGCAGGACGAAGTCCCTTGGTGGTGATATCTCTTTGCTGTGTTTTAGATTTGTGTTCTTACTACTGGGGACTCTACGTTAATTAAGATTAATTACCCGGTAATTAGAAACACAAAAGCCAGCGTGAATGCTGGCTTTTTATGTTTAATGAAAAAACTAGGTTAGCTCTTCATTAAAATTTAGTGGTATCAGTAAATAAACCCACTTTTAAATCTTTAGCTGTATAAATTACACGGCCATCTACAGATACGGTGCCGTCAGCAATGCCCATAAAGAGTTTACGCTTAATTACGCGCTTTAGCGTAATTTTATAAGTTACTTTTTTCGCTGTTGGTAGAATTTGGCCAGTGAATTTAACTTCTCCTACACCTAAAGCACGTCCGTGACCTGGACCACCTGACCATGCTAGAAAGAAACCGGTTAATTGCCACATAGCATCTAAGCCCAAACAACCTGGCATTACTGGGTCGCCTTTAAAGTGACAATCGAAAAACCACAGATCCGGGGTTATATCTAATTCGGCAATAATTTCGCCTTTGCCATGCTCACCGCCATCATCGTTTATGCTAATAATTCTATCCATCATTAACATATTGTCAGAAGGTAACTGGCTGTTGCCAGGGCCAAACATTTCACCAGTACCTGCTTTTACTAGGTCTTCTTTCGAGAACGAGTTTTGTTGTTCCATGTGATCACTTAAATTTATTAATAATTTCAAAGCCGTTACTTTAGCGAACACTTGTACGCTAAACAACTCCGAACAGTTAAATAAATCTATATTTTACTTAACAAAGCCGGTTAAATTTGCCAGAATTAGTTATGCGTAACCGGTAACGTTTTAAAATGAAATTAGGTAAGTAATTGATGGATAATAAAAAGAAAGCATTAACTAATGCAGAAAAACAAAAGCGTTATCGTGAGCGACAAAAAGACAAAGGTAAAAAAGAAATGCGCGGTTATCTTTCTCCAGAAGCTCAAAAATGCTACGAATTGATTGCAGAACAAACAAAATGGAACGACAGTATTATTTTAAGTAATGCCGTGCGTTTAACTTATGCAGCATATAAAAATGGCCAAATTGGCTTATTAAATAACTGGCTAAATAAAAACGACCTGTAGTTTTTGTTATAAAAATCAGCATTTGTGCGCTTTGTGTACTAAATTAATAGTTCGGCTCGAATTTTGATTGTGTTAACAGCTTAATCGCTATATTATTTTGTCTTTACTCCGCTACTTTTTATAAAGTATTCATAAGGTAAACTTGCTTTGATAAATGTTTTGTTAGTTGATGACCACGAGTTGGTTCGTACTGGAATACGAAAAATCCTAGACGAAGTAAAAGGACTTAAGGTGATTGGTGAAGCCAAAACAGGCGAGGAAGCCGTTCAGTTTTGTCGTAAAGTCGAACCTAACGTGGTTCTGATGGATATGAACATGCCAGGCATTGGTGGTTTAGAAGCCACGAAAAAAATTATCCGTTATGCGCCTGACGTTAAAGTGATTGTATTAACCGTATATTGCGAAGACCCAATTCCTACCAAAGTTATGCAAATTGGCGCGGCAGGTTACCTAACTAAAGGTGCTGGCCCAGACGAAATGATTAATGCTATTCGTGCTGTTAATAGCGGTCAACGTTATATAACGCCAGAAATTGCTCAGCAAATGGCGTTAAGTCAGTTTAAGTCTCCTGATGAAAACCCTTTTAGTAGTTTGTCTGAACGTGAATTACAAATAATGCTGATGATCACAAGGGGCGAAAAAGTACCGAATATCTCTGAACAATTAGTACTAAGTACCAAAACTATTAACAGCTATCGCTACCGCATGTTTGAAAAGCTTAATGTTGGTAACGATGTTGAGTTAACGCATTTAGCAATTCGTCATGGCATGTTAAAAACCGAAGTTTTGTAGCATTGTCTGACCAGAGCCTATCAAATTATGAAACATTATTTGATCATAAAGCCTTTCTAGCCGCTGTTTCTGAACAAGCAGGGGTTTATCGTATGTACGATATAACCCAAACTGTTATTTATGTCGGTAAAGCTAAGCAGTTAAAAAAACGTTTAGCGAGTTATTTTCGAAAAGATGTTGGCAGTAATAAAACCCGCGCTTTAGTAAAACAGATTTCAGCTATAGACGTTACCGTTACCCATACGGAAGGCGAAGCGCTGATCCTTGAAAATAATTATATTAAGAAATACCAACCCAAATATAATATTTTACTGCGCGATGATAAATCTTATCCTTATTTGTTGATTACCGATCACAAACATCCAAAATTAGGTCTGCATCGCGGCGGTAAAAAAGTTAAGGGAGATTACTTCGGGCCTTATCCTACCGTAGGTGCAGTTTGGGAAAGCTTGCGCCTTATGCAAAAGCTTTTTCCATTGCGTCAATGTGAAGACAGTTATTACCGCGCCCGTAGTCGACCATGTTTACAGTATCAACTCGGTCGATGTTCAGCGCCTTGCGTAGATAAAATATCGCCTGAAGATTATCAAAAGCAGGTTCAGTTAGCGAAACTGTTTCTTAAAGGGAAAAGCTCAAAAGTTATTGAGCACCTAGTTGAGAACATGGAAAACGCTAGCAAAACTCTACATTTCGAACTGGCGGCAAAATATAGAGATCAAATATCGACATTACGTAAAGTACAGCAACAACAATTTGTGAGTGGCTCTGCCGCAGAAATGGACGTAATAGGGCTTCATCGTCATAAATCTCAAGCTTGTATTCATTTATTATTTATTCGTGATCATAAAATATTAGGCAGTAAAAGTTATTTCCCCACTGTGCCTGTTGATACGAGCGATGCTGAGATAATTGCCGCGTTTATTAGTCAACATTATATTGGTAATGATCTTAACTTAGGCGCTGTTCCTAAAGAAATTATTATTCCTGAGGCGATTGAAAGCCAAGAAGACATAATTCGAGTGATTATAGAGCAGGCAGAGCATGATGTTAAAATGTCGCATAATGTTCGCACTGAACGTGCCCAGTATCTGAAGTTGGCTTGTACCAATGCGGCGACAGCATTAATGACACGAAACTCTCACAAAGAATCTATGCAAGCTCGATTTTCAGCATTGAATGAAGTCTTTGAGCTACCTAATGGTATATCTCGTATTGAATGCTTTGATATTAGCCATACCATGGGACAACAAACTGTGGCGTCGAATGTGGTGTTTAACCAAGAAGGCCCATTAAAAAGTGATTACCGGCGTTATAACGTGCATGGCATTACCCCTGGCGATGATTATGCTGCTATGGCCTTTGCATTAGATAAACGCTACAGCAAAGTGACTAGTGAAGAGAAAATGCCTGACATTATTTTTATTGATGGCGGAAAAGGGCAGTTAGCCAAAGCAGAAGATTTTTTTGCTGGCGTTGATAAAGTAAAAACACCTTTATTAGTAGGGGTTGCCAAAGGTGAGTCGAGAAAACCAGGCCTTGAAACTCTAATTTTAGCTGGCAGTCATCAGTTAATATCTTTACCAGCTACATCGCCAGCTTTGCATCTAGTGCAACATATACGTGACGAATCGCATCGCTTTGCAATAACCGGGCATAGAGCTAAGCGACAAAAGGTAAGTAAAAAATCAACCTTAGAGAGTATTCCGGGTATTGGCGCTAAAAAAAGGCAGGCGCTTTTACAATATTTAGGTGGCTTACAAGAAGTTTTAAAAGCTGATAGAGCTACCTTAGAAAAAGTACCCGGTGTAAGTAAAATATTAGCAGAAAATATTTATGACGCCTTGCATGACAATTAACACGTGATCTGTGTAAAATGTCTGTAAATCTTGCTCAGTTACCGATAAGAATATAAAAACATATTATGTGGACCATCCCCAATCAAATTACTTTATTTAGAATTGTTTTAATCCCCGTTTTTATCGTGGTGTTTTATTTACCCGTTTCGTGGAACCATTTTGGCGCTTTTGTGGTCTTTTGGTTTGCTGCCATCAGTGACGCACTTGACGGCTATTTGGCACGAAAGTTAAATCAATCCTCAGCATTTGGTGCTTTTATTGACCCTGTAGCAGATAAACTCATGGTGGTTGCAGCTTTAGTCATTCTTATTCAAGATCTACAAGTATGGTGGATTTCTGTTTCGGCTATTTTAATGATTGCGCGTGAAATATTTATAAGTGCACTGCGTGAATTCATGTCTTCTCGTGGAAAAAGAGAAATAATTGCTGTTTCACAACTAGGTAAATATAAAACCGCGGCGCAAATGTTAGGTATTATGGGATTAATTTGGTATCCAACTTACGATATCCCACTAATTTTATTTGAATTTCCGCATGAAATATTACTTTTTGCGGCATATAGTTTTTATGCACTTGCTACAGTGCTTACTTTTTGGTCTATGGTGGTTTACTTTAAAGCCGCTTGGCCAGAGTTAAATAAGTAGTTTGTGATAAATAACCGTAATTTTAGTTAAAAAAACACCATATTAGTCGCTTTTTGAGCAGTCAAAATAAAATTGATATTAAAGGGTTGACTCATCAGTTTTTCAATGTAGAATGCGTTTCCAGTTGACAGGGAGTCAGCAGATGAAGCGGCTGTAGCTCAGCTGGTAGAGCATCACGTTGCCAACGTGAATGTCACGAGTTCGAGTCTCGTTAGCCGCTCCAATTCTCTTTAAGAGAAAAATTCAAGGAATACTACCTTACTCGTAGTTAATGAGATTGGCGGGTTGGCAGAGTGGCCATGCACCGGATTGCAAATCCGATTACCTCGGTTCGACTCCGGGACCCGCCTCCACATTGCCCGGGTGGTGGAATTGGTAGACACAAGGGATTTAAAATCCCTCGCTTGTAAGAGCGTGCCGGTTCAAGTCCGGCCCCGGGTACCATTTCATTAATGCAGTAGGGGTGTTAATACATATTGGCATATGTATAGATAGTTTTAAAATGAAGCGGCTGTAGCTCAGCTGGTAGAGCATCACGTTGCCAACGTGAATGTCACGAGTTCGAGTCTCGTTAGCCGCTCCAAATTTTAAAACATGTGTGAATGCTTTTTTTAAGATAAATTAGCTCTATGAAGCGGCTGTAGCTCAGCTGGTAGAGCATCACGTTGCCAACGTGAATGTCACGAGTTCGAGTCTCGTTAGCCGCTCCAATTTCGATAGTTTTTACTATCAAGTAGGGAACCAATCTCTACTATAAAAAAATACTTCTCGTTGCCCGGGTGGTGGAATTGGTAGACACAAGGGATTTAAAATCCCTCGCTTGTAAGAGCGTGCCGGTTCAAGTCCGGCCCCGGGTACCATTACTGGATATTTCAGTAAGCAGTATAAAGTTTTCTACGAAGCGGCTGTAGCTCAGCTGGTAGAGCATCACGTTGCCAACGTGAATGTCACGAGTTCGAGTCTCGTTAGCCGCTCCAATTTTTTATTAGTTTTATTGTTGATATTTTTTCAGTAAAACAACGTAGTTACCAAGATTACGTTAAAAATGCTCCTCGTTGCCCGGGTGGTGGAATTGGTAGACACAAGGGATTTAAAATCCCTCGCTTGTAAGAGCGTGCCGGTTCAAGTCCGGCCCCGGGTACCATCTTTATATTGAAATATCTATTCAGTAAATCCAAAACTTTTGTAACTCTATTTCTCTAAAAGTCTTTATCAATTACGATTTTATTTTAATAACTCTCTAGCGATAACTACAGACTAAATTTTTTGTCTTGTATTTAGATGTTCTCAAAATATTTATGCAGGTTGGTATTATACCCCTGTTAACATTGACAGAATGTAAGTTTATTAATAATTCTATGATAGCGCTCGCCAGAAACCTTTAAATGTTTACTTCTTGAAAGCTAAACAGATTTATTTATTGTTTTCTTGCAAGTAACTTTTCTTCAAATAGCTTCTTTCAAATAGCTTCTTTCAAATAGTTTCTTTCAAATAGTGCTGCCAAGCAATTCTCGCATTGTGTTTAATCACAATATCCTGCTGTTGCTTTAAAATGTGTGTCTGTATTGCTTATTGACTTAGATCACTGTAAGCATCAATCACATGTTTTGAACTCAACGAAGGTTGTAGTGAATTTGTTATAAGATTTGGTATCAGAATAGAATCTCTATAAGTAATATTTATACCAATTGATATAAACAATCGATCACTCTAAAGCGGTTTAAATATCTAGTATCTACGTTGCTTTCAATCCCAATAGCCTGCTATTGCTTAATCAAGCGACTTGCTACTGAAAATTTATCCTCGTTTAAAATTGATCGATTCATTAAGTCAATTGGTATTATTTAACAAAAATTTAACTTATAGAAGTTTCCTTATTTTGGTTAAGTTTAGTATCATCTAGCGCTGACTGTTTATGCGTAATTTAACGTAAGCTAATGAGTAACATACCTCGTTTAAACAATAACAATAACAATTAACCCCAAAAGAACCCTAGTTTTATAGAAGCCCAGTCAACTATATTGCAACAGTTCACAGAGAAATTATGTCTATTCGACCTCCACAACAATTAAATATTTTAATCGCCATGTATCTTGGCTATGCCGCCATGATGATCTGTCGCCAAATGGTGACCATTTTAAGTCCGGCTATGCTTGCTGACGATACTTTGGGCTTAACAAAAACAAATATAGGTGATTTTGCCGCTTATGGCACCTTAGGTGCGCTAGTGGGGAAACTCATCTGGGGGCCTCTTGCCGATATCATTGGTGGGCGCTTTACTTTTTTAATCGGTATTTTTCTTACCGCGCTATTTGTTATCGCTTTTGGACTTTCGCCTAATGTAATGGCTTTTACCGGGTTTTCATTTCTACTTTATTGCACAAAGTCTTCAGGCTGGCCTGGTATGACTAAGTTGGTAGGAGAATGGTATCACCCGCATCATTACGGACGAGTGTGGAGCATTATTTCTACCAGTTCTAGATTCAGTGTAGTGTTAGCTACACTATTTTTCGGTTGGTTGCTGAGTTTTATGCATTGGCGAACAGTAGCCTTTATCGCTGCCGCATTTGCACTCGTTATTTTTATTGGCTGTTATTTTTTCTTGAAAGAGAAGCCTGAAAACCCCAATTTTTTCAGAGAAAATGAAAACAATAACCCTGATACTAGTGCCGAAGGAATAGCGATGGCAATAGCATCAAAACAAGCAATTGAGAACAAGTACAACCATCCGCTAAAAGGCACAAGTATGATGGGTGGTATGTTGGCATTTGTGAAAAGCCCAAGAGTTTGGTTGGTAGTGCTCATGTTAATGATGCTTACTTGTATGATGGCCTTTTTAGACTTTGTGTCGGTTTATCTGATGGAAACTTACCAATTATCTCCATCGCAGGCAGCAATGGCCTCTACTATATTCCCGATCGGTTCTTTGGTTGGGTTGTTAGCTTCGATAGCATTTTATGACCGTTTTTCAAAAAAGGGGATCCGTACTGTATTGACTATAGCAATGACGCTTAGTTTATTAAGTGTACTTACCTTGAAATACCTATATTGGTTTAATTTGAGTGTTGAAGTTAATTACTTTGTGGCGCTAGGCGCAATATTCTTGTTTGCCTTTTCAATTTCTCCAGCCTATTACTTGCCGATGTCAATATTTTCTATCGAATACGGTGGGCCGCATAGTGCAAAATTGGTGAGTTTGATTGATGCTTTCGGTTTTGCAGCAAGTGCAATGTTTGCTTTTATTGGGGGAAGGTTGGCAGATAGTGTGGGTGGCTGGTCTAGCTTTATGAACATGCTGATATTAATTTCTTCTGTTGGCATTATCTCAGTTTGGGGATTTATGCATGCTGAATATAAAGCGGCAAAATTAGGAGAAGCTTTACTTAAACGTTAATTAAGCGTTAATGACCTAAAATTTTTAGTGCCTTTAAATATTGAGTCACTATTCGCTGAAGTAATTTTGTTAAACTGTTCAACAAGAACTTCAGCTAAATAGGCGTTTTTCACCGAAGATTGCAGTTTATTTTGCCTATATTCAGTAATCTTTTAAATATTGTAGTATGCTGTAGCGTAAAATTACTAGATAAAAGTCATGAAATTATAAGACAGATAAACTTTATGCGACTGCCGTTATTTATTTGTAACGGTGAGTCGTAAAGATGTAGTAGGAGTTACTAGGTAATAGATAAAGGGATGTTGTTGTCGATAAATGCTTTGCATCAAAATCAATATATTAATCTCCCTAGCGTCAATTAAAGCTCACTACGTCGTATGAAGATAATCAACCAAGATAATCAACTAAGATAATAAAAGAGGATACACATGTATCAAAAGAACCGACCCGTTAAAACAGCATTGACTATGGCGATTACTCTCGCATTATGCAATGGCAACGTACAAGCTCAAGAAAATAGTACATTAGAACAAAAAGAAGTTGAGACTGAACGTCAAATTGAAACTATTGTCGTTACTTCCACTCGAAGATCAGAGAATCAACAAACGGTACCACTCGCTGTACAAACAATGAGTGGTGCAAAACTTCAAGCGTTAGGTGTTGATAGCTTTGGCGATTACATCGCAATGCTACCAGGTGTAAGCTCTGAAGGCCAAGGACCTGGTAAACAAGAAACATATATTCGTGGTGTATCGGCAGGTCGTGCCGATGTTAGACTTGCCGGCATTGGTGGCGAGCCAAGTGTTGCCACTTATCTTGATGAAGCACCAGTGACCACTCCCGGTCGTAATATAGATTTATATGCAGTTGATTTGCAACGCATTGAAGTTTTAAAAGGTCCTCAAGGCACATTATTTGGTGCTAGCTCACAAGCGGGTACTGTGCGCCTTATTACGAATAAACCAGTATTGGACGAATTTAGAGCTGGTGGTCAAATAGGTATGTCATCTACTAAAAGTGGTGGCATAAGTAATAAATCTGAGGGTTATATTAATGTTCCTATTGTAGACGATAAATTTGCAATTCGTGTTGCTGCTTATAACTCTACAGATGCTGGCTTTATTGATAATCCTCTTGCCACGACGCAATTACCATTGACTAATCCAGCGTTGGGTGGAAATGTACCTTCGTCTCGACAGGAAGTAAGTAACGCCACGCTTGCAAAAGACGATTACAATGAAGCGACATTCCGCGGCATGAGAGTCAGTGCATTATGGCAAATCAATAACGAATGGGATTTGTTAGTACAGCACACAAGCCAACAGCTAGATACCGAAGGCTCTTTCGAATACGATCCCGCTATTAGTTCTGAAGATGACTTAAATGTTTCGACTTTCTCTCCTACTGACGGCGATGACAAGGTAGACCTTACACAATGGACTGTGAATGGCATGCTTGGTGGCCTAGAAGTAATCTATAATGGCTCATTCACCAGCCGAACGTTCCAAGGTAATACTGATTATACCGCTTATATTGAAATAGGCCCTTTTGTTCCTTACTACATTTGTAGTTACCCAGGTTATGATGAATGTTTTAGTCCTGTGATGACGACTTCTGAACAATTTGAAACGGAACGTAGCGTGCACGAAATTCGTGTTGCAACAAATGCTAATGATCGTTTTAGAGCGATTGGTGGTGTGTTTTATGATGATCAACAACTTAACACTTTAACCGATTTTAACTATGCAGGTTCTATTGCTGCTGGTTTCTCGCCAAACTTTCCGATACCAGGCGCTTTCACTAATACAGACGGTAGTGCTCGACCAGCTGGCGTAACCTACTTCAATGATTACCAAACCGATCGTGAAGAGATATCGGTATTCGGTGAACTTGCTTATGATATTACTGACGATTTAACCGTAACTGTTGGTGCCCGTCGCTATGACATTGAAATGGGCTTAAAGGGGCAGTCGCCTTTTGGCCAACGAGCGTCTGGACCAGAAGCTGATGCTGGAACAAATGTAGATTCAAGACTAGAAGGTTTGACTCCTTCAACCATATCAGGAACCATTTACAAAGCGAATATCCGCTGGAAAATGAATGCTGATGCAATGTTCTACGCTACGTATTCTGAAGGCTTTAGAGGCGGCGGATTTAACCGCTCAGTTGGTACTGGCGGGATCCCGGCTACGTTCGATACCGATGATGTAGTCAGTGTTGAATTAGGTTGGAAAACCGCATGGCTAAATAACACATTACGCTTTAACGGCGCTATATATAATGTTGACTTTACTGATATGCAACAAGGTGTTCTTGATCTGAGTATCGCCAATAACTCATTCTTTGACAATGTTGGATCGGCCGAAATCAATGGTTTAGAGTTTGAACTTAACTGGGCTGCAACCGATAACGTTGATGTTTTTGGTTCATTTAGTTATATCGATTCAGAATTGACTGATATTCCAAATACACTGGTGAATATTACACCTGTAGGCTCAAACCTTCCTTATGCACCTGAAACTGAAGGCGTTATTGGCGCAAGTTACTACCAAGAAATAGGTGATTTTTCTGCTGTGTTTCAAGGTATATTTAAGTGGACAGACTCACGATTTAATAGCCTAGTTGAAGCTGATCGCGTTGAGTTACCGTCATATACTCAAGTTAACTTGTCAGCTTCTATTGGTAAAGATGACTGGAAAGCAACGCTCTTTATTGACAATGCTACAGACTCGCTTGGGCAAGTTGCAGCAGGTTCAGCCGATAATGTATATAGGGTTTCGCCAACAAGACCTCGTACTATTGGTTTTAGAGTAAGCTATGATTATTAGCATTTTAAGATAATTTAAAATACGTAAGGGTCGGCGTTTAATCATGTCGACCCTTCTTACTTTTTGACCTCTATAGATAATATCAGCTGTATCTTAATATTTACTGAGACATTATTTTGCCAAATAAATTGATCCCACCTGAACAAACGATTAAAGAGTGCCAACGCTTAATTAGTAAAGGTCACTTAAACGAAGCGTCTGAAACTCTTCATAAAATGCTATTAATAAATCCTGGGCACATTGAAGGGATTTATTGTCTTGCCGTTTGTCAGCGTAAACAAAAAAATTATAGCCAAGCGATGGAAAACCTTGACCAAATTCTGTTAAAAATACCGGATCATGGTAGGGCTCATCAAGAGCAGGGGTATATTCACAAAGCCCTAGGCGATACCTCTAAAGCCATTACCGCACTAGAAAAGGCGGTTAGCTTAAATCCTGCTTTGTTTGGAAGTTGGCGAGTACTGGCTGATGAACCAGGCTATCCTATGCGACAGGAAGCTAAGAACCGAGTTGATTGGCTTTCTAGCCTACCGCCTGCATTAGTCTCTGTTTCTAGCCTAATACACCAAAAACAATTACACCGTGCAGAATGGCTTTGTCGTCATTTTCTCAAAGAGAACCCACATCAACCAGAAGCTATGCGGCTACTGGCTGAATTAGGGACAAAGTTTCAAATTCTTGACGATGCAGAATTCTTATTAGCCAGTTGTTTAGAGTTTGAACCAAACTTTAAAAGGGCCCGTTTGGACTATGTGCATGTTCTGCATAAGCGCCAAAAATTTCATAAGGCACTTGAACAAGCAAAAATTTTGTTAGATTCAGACCCAGAAAATTCAACGTTCAAAATTGGCTTTGGTAATGCTCAACAAGCAACGGGAGATTTTGAAGGGGCTATCAACACCTTTGAAAGTGTATTGCTAAATAACGAAGATAATTATTCAATATATTTAACACTTGGCCATGCCTTAAAAACAATGGGCCGTGTTGAAGATGCTATTAAAGCATATCGCAAAAGCTATACAATCAAACCAGACTTTGGCGATGCGTTCTGGAGTTTGGCTAATTTAAAAACTTATCGATTTTCAGCAGATGAACGTGAACAAATGCGGTCTCAGGAAGCAAGCGCTACAATAGCTATAAACGATAAAATTCATTTTTGCTTTGCACTTGGCAAAGACTTAGAAGACAGTGGGCGCTTTGACGAAGCGTTTGCTTTTTACCATCGCGGCAATAAGCTTAAAAGTGAGCAAGACCGGTTTGATCGTAAATCTCTAGAGGCATCGTTTGAATTTCAGAAAAGTAATTTTGATGCCGCATTTTTCAATCGAAATAAATCGGCCGGTTGTCTTGCCCCAGATCCTATATTTATAGTCGGACTACCAAGAGCGGGTTCAACACTTTTAGAACAAATACTTTCTTCTCATTCACAAGTTGACGGAACAATGGAGTTGGCCAATATTATTGGTTTAGCACACCGCTTGAATGGGCGACAAGCCACACAGGACAACCCCAAATATCCGAGTATTTTAAACAATATTTCCGCTGATGATTTGACTAAAATGGGCGAGCTGTATATCGAAGAAACCCAGCATCATCGCCAGGGTGCCATGTATTTTATCGACAAAATGCCGAATAATTTTCGACATATTGCCCTTATTAACCTCATTTTGCCTAACGCCAAAATTATTGATGCAAGGCGCGACCCTTTTTCTTGTTGTTTTAGTGGTTTTAAACAGTTGTTTGGTGAGGGCCAACAGTTTTCCTATAGTCTTGAAGATATTGGACATTATTATCGCAGTTATGTTGAGCTTATGGATCATTGGGATAAAGAATTGCCAGGCAAAATTTTACGAGTGCAGTATGAGGATGTGGTTGCGGATCTTGAAACTCAGGTTCGGCGCATATTAGATTATTGTGGGCTTCCTTTTGAACAGGCTTGTATTGATTTTCATCGAAATAAGCGTGCTGTTCGCACACCGAGTTCGGAGCAGGTTCGACAACCCATTTATCAAAGTGGCCTTGAACAATGGCGTAACTATGAATCACATCTAGAGCCACTGAAAAAAGCATTAAAACAATTGTCTTAAATCATTTAAAACTGCTTATGCTTGTTCAATAGGTGAGTATTGATATAACGTTTTGTTGATTTAACTGTGGGCAAGCTAATAGTGTTAATTGCGCTAATAATTCTAATATAGAAACAAATAGGAATAAATTTTGGATAAAAAGATACTAAAAATAGGGCATCGTGGCGCAATGGGACATGAACCTGAAAACACGTTAAGATCTTTTAAAAAAGCATTAGCGTTAAATGTTGATGCGATAGAATTAGATGTATATGTATGTAAAACAGGCGAACTTGTTGTAATACATGACGATAAAATAGACAGAACTACTAATGGCACAGGGTATACCGAAGATAAAACTTTTACAGAGTTAAGACAACTAGATGCGGGTAAAGGTGAGTTAATTCCTACACTTGAAGAAGTATTGGATCTTGTTGATAAAAGGGTGATCGTCAATATCGAGCTAAAGGGAAGAAACACAGCAGTTGCAACGTATCAAATAATAGATAAATACATAAAAAACCATGGCTGGAACGAACTTGATTTTATGGTTTCTTCATTTGATCACCCTGAGTTAAATAAATTTAAACACTTGTGTCCTCAAATTCCTATTGGTGCTTTACTTGAAGGTATTCCCCTTACTTATGCTGAATGCGCTGTTCAACTTAATGCTCAATCTATCAACTTAAGTATAGACTTCGTTAATCAAGACTTTGTGAATGATGCACATGACAAAGGGTTAAAAGTTTATGTTTATACGGTGAATGACAGTGATGATATTGCCAAAATAAAAAATCTAAACGTAGATGGTATTTTTGGTAACTTTCCCGAAAGGCTCTAATTAAGAAAAACTACATGTGACATTAAATCTACCAATAGGGCGGTCTCAAGGATTAGTTGTGTTAATAAAACAATATTGCGCAGCGCTGAAAGACTAACATCACGACAATTGAAATATGTATTCAACGAATCATCTTACATTATGCCATTTACAGCAACCGACTGTAGCATTAACTAAGTTAACTAAGTCAAATAAGCTTGGTATCTTTATATAATACTTTCAATTCATTAGTATCCACAAAATAGAACTTTATACCCATTTTAAATCTACAGCTTGGCCGTTTTGAATAGAAAACGGCAGGGACTTACTTGCATGGAATAGTGTGCTGCCTTTAGAACGGATTTAGGCAGCGCCGTTAGTTAATTGCATATTTTAACAGATTAAAACAACTTCAAAGGGGGGATTTATTTAATAGATTATACAGCACAAATTTATTGATGCTTCAGTTACACTTACTTACAAGTAGAATACAGTTTTTCATGTATTATTACCTTAGTTATCAATACGATAAATACATTATTTTCCAATACGATAAATATATTTTTTCCATAATTTCGAGATCTTAGCATGACATTTCAAAAATCAATTATCGCCACTGCAATCACCTTGGCCGCTTTTAATTCTTACTCAGCCTCTTTTCAGTTAAACGAAACAAGTGCCTCAGGCTTAGGCCGTGCTTTTGCTGGTGATGCTGTAATCGCCGATGATGCAGCTGTTTTAGCCCGTAACCCAGCCGCCATGGCGTTATTTGACAAAAAGTCTTTATCGTTATCAGCAACTTATATTGATCCCGGTGTAAAAATTGAGGGTGTTAGTGGCCCTGATATTCTTGGTACAGACTTCGATGCGAATGAACTTGATCAAGACGGCGTTGTACCTAGTGCAATTATCCCAGCGGCTTACTTTATTAACCCAGTAAATGATACTTTCGCTTATGGTTTAGCAATCAACTCAAATTATGGTTTGAAAAGTGAGTATGGTACTAACTACGCGGCAGGCTCTATTGGTGGTATCACCGACTTAAAAACCATTAATGCTAATATTAGTGGCTCTTACCGTGTTAATGACCAGCTTAGTTTAGGTTTAGGCTTAAATGTTGTTTATGGCGAAGCCGAACTTATTAGACATGCGGGTAGCGTGCTAGAAAACGGCATCAGCATTCCGGGTGTTGGTTTAGTGTTTCCACCAGTACCTAGCAGCACTGAAATCGTTAACATGTCAGGTGACGATTTTGGTTTTGGCTGGAATGTTGGTGTTGTATATGAAATAAATAGTGATCATCGACTTGGTTTTGCCTATCGCAGCAAAGTAGAGCTTGCTTTTGAAGGTGATTACACAGGTTTAGGCACTCCGACAGAAGATGGTAATTTAACGATAGATATGCCCGCAATTACAGAGTTTTCAGGTTTCCATCAATTAACTGCACAGTGGGCTGCTCATTACAGCATTATGTTTACACAGTGGTCTAGTTTTGAAAAGCTTGAAGCTTATGCCGGCGAGGCACTTGCTTTTGAAAAACAAGAAAGCTTTGAAGATACTTACCGTTTTGCTTTAGGTGCAACCTATAACTTTGATCAAGACCTAACATTAAGAATGGGTGTCGCATTTGATCAATCTGCGGCTGCAGATCACCGTTCAATTTCAATCCCTGATAGTGATCGCCTTTGGTATAGTGCTGGTGCCACTTATAAGTTAAACGAGACAGATAGCGTAGATTTTGCTATTGCGTATGTAAATGGTGACAAAGTATTAGTTACCGAAGAAGATGCTTTATTAGGTCAATTACCGGCATCTTTAAGTCCATTGGTTGGCCAAAAAGATTGGCAATTTAGTTCAGAAGGTAATGCTTTATTGTTAGCTGTGCAATATAACAAAAGCTTTTAATTAGCTATTAAGCATAAAGCCAATCGTTAAGTTGATTGGCTTTATGTTGTTATGCTGCGAGTTATTTAATGCGTTAAACGCGAGTTGATTTGATAGTTAACTTTTCAAAACTAAAGCCTAAAACCACACCAAAAACTATGTGAAGCATAAAGGTCATAACCGGTGCCATTGGCCCTAAGGCTAGACCAAACAATCCATTACCTGCCATTACCATTGGACCAAGCATCATGATGAACCAAGCGGCTATTCCAAGAACAATACCTTTTGTCAGTTGATTTTTTGTCGGCAAAATATTGTTAAGTACAGCAAATGCACTACCCCATGCAACTGCTCCGATCATAAAGTGCATAACCCATCCAATCATCATATTTGTCTCCATTCCTGATTTTTGTGCGGCCATAGTGGCCATCATGTGAACGGGATCAAGCTCAGGCATTATCCCCATGAATTTTTTCATCATCATGAGGGCAGTAAGCACTAATGTAGCAATTAAACCGGCGATTATACCTTTTGTTATATTTGAAATAGTAAAGTTCATGTTGTTTTCCTTTTTAGTTGTAGACTGTTCGGTTAATAATTAGGTAAAAAAAATTACGCTAAAAGCGAATTTAAGTAGTTATTAGTAATATTTTGTATTTTGGTAATATCACAACCTGTTTTACGGTAAGACATAATGCCAAAAGTAAACACGCTTACTTCGATAGCCATATCTTTAGCCTCAGTATCACTTCTAAAGCTTCCGGTACTTTGGCCATGTGTAATGGCTTTTGTGAATACTGCTTCAAGCCTTTTTACTTGACGATTTAATATAATTTTTGCCTCTTCATCATGAGGGGCAAGTTCAATAATAGAGTTCACCATAAGGGAACCTGTTTTGACATTTTCTGTTGATATTGATTGCTCTACTAGCATTTTATCAAAAAAAATTTTCATCGCTGCTTGTGGTGAATCCGCACTTGTAAAAATATGCTTTATGCGTGCATATGTTGTATCAGTATATTGTGTTAATGCTTTGGTAAATAAAGCATGCTTGTTTCCAAACGCTGCATAGATACTACCTTTGTTTAAATTCATTGCCTGCATCAAATCAACCATGGAAGTTGCGTCATAACCTTTAGCCCAAAAAGCTTCCATAGCTTTTTCTAGCGCATCACTTATTTCAAATTCTCTTGGCCTTGCCATAGTAGCGCCTCATTAGTTGTTTACCGTTCGGTCAATAATTGTAATTTACAGGTTGTTTACCGATTGGTCAATAACTATTATTAAATATTTAACGTTGTTTGATATGTTAATAGATGCTGATACATTGATTTTATGAGGCTATGGGGAAAGCTTACTAACGAATAAAGTTGAAATTAATTTAATGGAGGGTGGGGAGGTGAAAGCCATCAACCTAGTTATGGCTTTCATTTTTAATGTCTAATTTTATTTTGCTCGCTCTAATAATCGACGTTTTTCTATTGCCATGGGGGTAATGCTTTTTTCAAGGTTTTTCTCAAAACCGAGCATAAAATATATTTCAGACATCAGAAATAACGGCCCTATAGCTAAACCCATAATATCATCAAAAAAAGCCGGTTTAGCTTTTTCGTAAATGTGGCCAATAAATTGTATTACCCAACCAATAACAAAAGCGCTTATACCTATCCAAACGGCATTTTCCATATCAGCAACTAAGCTAGCCAAGTAAATATTTATAACCGTATATACCAACATACCAAGGCCTAACTTAATATGTAACTTTAAATAGTAAAGCATTGAAAGGGTGAAAAATATTATTGCTGGTGTATAAGTTATGGTTTGGTCGGCAAGTTCAAGGCTGAATGTGTTTATGCTAAGTAATACCGTAACAGCCCATACAATAAGTGGCACTCCTACAAAGTGAGTTTTTATATTGCGTTTGTTAAAATGGACACTTTTGTAACTAGATAATTGTTCTTCGACTGTTTTCATGACAGTTCCTCATTCTTCTATAGCCAAATATCATGGCAAGTTATGCTTTAGAAGTAAAGAGATCAGACCAGGAGAAGTTTGCAAATTGTTCAATTAATCCATTACTTTAAAAATTATACTGGTTTTGAATAATAAAGAATTGAAAATAATTACCATATTGCAGTTGTCATAGCTTAGCCATACAATAAGCTATTAGTTACTGAAAAAGTTCATATTATGTCCTCAGATAGATTAGGCTCTAGCCTCAATTATAAACGTCAAGAGCAAGGTTATCGTGATCGTGCACTTAAGCTATATCCTTGGGTTTGCGGTCGTTGTGCAAGAGCATTTGAATATTCTAATATTCGAGAATTAACCGTTCACCATATTGACCATGATCATACCAACAACCCTAATGACGGAAGTAATTGGGAGCTTCTTTGTATTTACTGCCATGATAACGAACATGCTAAGTATACTGACCATGCTAATTATCATACGGAAGTTAAAGCCGGTGATACTAATCAAGACACGGCAACATATAACCCGTTTGCTGACTTAAAGTCATTGCTGAAAAAATAAACGATATTTATTAAAGGAATTACATGTGGCAGGGTCAAGTTTATTAACCTTATTGGATGATATTGCTACGGTATTAGACGACGTGGCTGTTTTATCTAAAGTGGCTATGAAGAAAACAGCAGGTGTATTGGGTGACGACCTGGCACTTAATGCTGAGCAAGTTTCAGGCGTTAAAGCCGATAGAGAGTTACCAGTTGTATGGGCTGTTGCTAAAGGGTCAATGCTCAATAAACTCATTTTAGTGCCTTCTGCTTTATTGATCAGTGCTTTTTTACCTCCGCTGATCACGGTTTTATTAGTGCTTGGTGGTTTGTTTTTGTGTTTTGAAGGCTTTGAAAAGGTTTCACACAAATATTTTCATAGTAAAAAGTCATTAGCTGAAGATCATCAAAAATTGGTTGAAGCGGTGAGTAATGACAATATTGATATTGAAGTTTTCGAAAAAGAAAAAATTAAAGGTGCTATTCGTACTGACTTTATACTGTCTGCTGAAATAATCGTGATTGTATTAGGTTCTGTACAAGATGCGGCATTCCAAACACAAGTGTTAGTGGTTTCTGCGCTCGCTATTGCGTTTACTGTCGGAGTTTATGGCTTTGTTGCCGGCATTGTAAAGTTAGATGATCTAGGACTTTATTTACTGCGAAAATCAGTGTCTGGAAAGTTTAACGCTATACAACGTGCTGTAGGTCGAGGCTTACTTATCTTCGCGCCATTTCTTATGAAGTTGTTAACGATTGTTGGCACTATTGCGATGTTCCTTGTTGGTGGTGGCATTATCGTTCATAGTTTTTCATGGCTGAATCGTCAATTTGTTCAAATTGAACAGTGGGTAGGTGGATATTTAGGTGCAATTTCTGAAAGTATTTTGTCGATATTACTCGATGGCATTACCGGAATTGTTGCAGGTGGTCTAGTATTGGCTATTGTTAGCGTAATATCTCGATTAAAAAGTAAACATTAGCGGTTAAGTAATTAGATATTTCGGTTAGCTTTTATTAATTATTTCAATTATTTAGCGAAAGATTACAATTTAGTTCATTTTAGCTATTGTTTTTTGTTGTCATCGCCCTGAGTATATAATTGAAGACAACAAAAAAGGTAGCAATATGAAAATAATCATTTCCGGACATCACGTTGAAATCACCGAAGGTATAAACCAAGCAATTGAAAATAAGTTTGCTAAAGTTGCTAAACATTTCCCTAGTCTAATGACCTTAGAAGTTATTATTACCGTAGAACCGCATCAGCAGAAGTTAGAAGTATCTACCTCTTATGAAGGCGCAACAGTTTCAGTTCACGCCGTTGATAAAGAATTATATGCTGCAATAGCAAGTGCATCGACTAAACTTGAGGCCGCATTAGCACATCGAAAGGGCGTATTATCGGCTAAACAGAAAAAGAAGTTTGAAGTAGAGCAGTCAAACGCATTTGAAAGCCCTTAATATAAACTAGCTAGTATGTAACTATGTAAGGCCGTTATTAAACGGCCTTTTTTTATACCAAAATTAAACCAAAATTAAATTCAAATTTAACCCAAATCAAATACTGCTAAATTATTCAATCAGTATTAAAAATAATGGCAGATTATAATTAATAGCATTCCATCGTCAGATTTTTAGGTTATTTAACTATCATAAGAAGAAGTATGGCTATTAGTGAAATGTTTACGTAAAATAGCGTTATTAGCTTTATATAATTTATTGTAGAGCGCACTATTATTTGCCCCAAGGAATTTCATGAAAAAAACATTCGAGTTAACTCACCCTAAAATTAAACTCGCTAGAATGGTTGAGTCAGCTAAACACGAAGTTAAAAAATATTTAAAGCGTGAGCGTAATAAAACATTGCCTGAAGGCGCTGACTATTGGGACTTCGATTGTAAAATTGGTAAAATAGAGCAAACGGCTGATGTTATACATGTTGCAACTATTAGCCAAGAAATTGATACAATTTTAGCGGAAGATGCCACTTCATTTTACCTTGAAATATTGGTTAAACCTGCTGTTCGTTCATTTGAAGAAAGATAGCGTTAATTTTTTCATTAGACAGTATTAAGTTTATTGTGCGTTTATAGTAAATTTTTATAAATGCACAAACTTTCTTTACAAACTTCATTCCACATAATCAGCCAGTATTCGTTCCCTCATTCGCAATCTCGCGTTAATTAACTATACTTTTCTTGTCGATTTTCCGACAAATAATGGAGAGTATAAAATGAAACATATCACCAAAGTTTTTGGATTGTGTTGCATACTCTTTGCTTTTTTTTCTCAGGCAGAGCTTGAGATCTATAAAGATTATGATATTGGTAGTGAAATTACTTCAATGACTACTGTTCGTGTTGACCCCAATATGGAAGATATCTACTTAGAAGGACTCCGGGAAAGCTGGGTGAAAGCAGTTCGTTTGCAAAAGAAATTGGGCTACATCAAAGATTGGAAAATATATGGCAGCGAATTACCACAAAGTGGTGAATTTAATTTGGTGCTAATGGTTATTTTTGAAAACAGTAGTGATTTAGAACCAAACCAAGAAAAATACAATACTTTTATGAAGAGCTGGGGTAAAGCTAATCAAGAAAATACCAGAGAAGTAACAAAAACTTACCCAAATGTTAGAACCTTAACCGGTGAATATCGCTTAAGAGAAATTATCTTTAAATAATTAACTTAGTATTCACTGTAACATACCTGAAGCATAGGCTTTAGGTATGTTCGTATTAGCGCTTAATACCAATTGATATAAACAATCGATCATTCTAAAGCGGCTTAAATAACCAGTATCTACGTTGCTTTCATTCCCAATAGCCTGCTATTACTCGACAATATGCTCCTGCATTGCTCTAATGGCTTACATTATCCATGTAAGAATCAATCAAGCGCCTTGCTACTGAAAATTTATCCTCGTTTAAAATTGATCGATTCATTAAATCAATTGGTATAACTTATCATTATGTATTATCACGTTGTGAATCTTTGATCAATGTTCACTAATAGCCAATTAATCCGTTAATGTGTGCGACAGCACTTCTCCCTAATGCGCTGAGCGAATAGCCACCTTCTAGCACAGATACAATACGACCATCTGCGTATTTATCGGCAATGTCTTTAATTTGATCTGTCACCCAACGATAATCTTCATCGACTAAAGAAACTTGAGACATTTCATCTTCAACATGAGCGTCAAAACCAGCGGAAATGAAAATAATTTGTGGTTTAAATTTTTGTAATGCCGGCAGCCAATGATCCAAAATTGCCTGCCTAAAGTCAGTACTTTTAGTGGTTGCTGCAAGTGGGGTATTAATAATGGGTGGTTTGGTACTTTCCTGTACTTCAAACGGGTAAAAAGGATATTGATAAGTAGAACAAAATAAATAGCCTTTTTTGCCTTTAATTATATTCTCAGTACCGTTGCCATGATGCACATCAAAATCAACAATGGCGACTCGTTTAAGTTTATATTTTTCTTTTGCGTAAGCTGCAGCAATAGCAACATTATTAAAAAAACAAAAGCCCATCCCTTTGTCATACTCTGCATGATGACCAGGTGGTCGAGTAGCACAAAAAGCTGAGGTAATTTCTTTTGACATGACTAAATCTACCGCGTCTTTAGCAGCACCTGCAGAAAGAAGAGCAGCATTGAGAGTGTTTGGGTTCATTACGGTATCGTCGTCAACGTTATATGTACCTTCACTAGGGGCATTTTCAAAGATTGACGCGATATAGCTTTTGTCATGAGCTAAATAGAGCAGTTCTTTATCTATAGGGTTTGCATCAAATTGCTTAATAACATATTCCAAACCACTACGAATAAGTTGATCTTGAATTGCAGCCATGCGCGCAGGTGCTTCAGGGTGATAATCCCCCATATCGTGGGTCAAACATTGGTGATGACTAATAACGCCAACTGTCATAATCTACATTCCTTCATCTTTTCACTACTAAGTTTTTTATAGTTAACTTAATGATTCAAACTTGAGCTGTACTTAAGCAATATGTGTTTAGCTATAGCGTGTAAGCTAAACTCACCTCGTCATACCCATCAGAAGGTTTTCTGACGAAACCTGCTTTTTCAAACACTTTTAACATGGGGGCATTGTCTCGCCTAACGCTTGCTATTAATTGCTCAACACCACGAATTCTTGCAATGGTAATTATTTCAGTAAGCAGTGCTTTAGCCATTCCTTTACCACGTTTACTTTCCTTAATAACAAATGCAACTTCGGCACTGTTATTTGCTTCAAGATAGTAATAGCGGCCAACACCTTGAATAGATTCACCTTTGTTGTCTCGCTCAGTTAAGCACAAGGCTAAATCAACATGCTGATTAACGCTGACTAAATCACAAGACTTTTCTCGGGACATATGTGTTGTGTGATGGTTGTAACGCATCATTAAAGTTTCTTGATTATGCGAGTAAAAAAACTCTTGTAACTTACGTTCATCTGCAGGAGATAGAGCACGAAGAAAATATTCTGAATCAGCAAAGGTAAAACGCTTTATTTCAACGTCACCAAGTTCAGGTACTGAGGTTGGAGTATTTTCTTGATATTCAGGTACCCAATAGTGTTTGCGAACATCTTTGAGTAATTGGTCGCGAAACTTAGGGTGGGCAATACGAATTAACTCGAGGGCTCTCTCGCGAATGCTTTTACCTTGCAATGACGCAATACCGTATTCAGTAACCACATACGAAACATGACCTCTTGAGGTAACTACGCCGCCGCCTTCGGTAATATGCGCCACTATGCGCGATATTTTTCCGTCTTTAGTTGTTGAAGGTAACGCAATGATAGGTTTACCGCCTTTACTTAAAGAAGCGCCACGAATAAAGTCGACTTGTCCGCCAATACCGCTGTAAAAATGATAACCAATTGAGTCTGAAACTACTTGGCCGGTTAAATCAACTTCAATAGCGCTATTAATAGAAACCATATTGTCATTTCGAGCGATGTTTACCGGAGAGTTAACGTGCTCACTAGGATAAAATGCCACATGTGGATTACTATCAACAAACTTATATAATCGGCGTGTACCGACACAAAAACTGACAACGGTTTTACCTTTATGAAAGGTCTTTTTGCGGTTGTTAATAACCCCTGAAAGCATGAGGTCGATAATACCATCAGAAATTAACTCACTATGTACGCCTAAATCTTTATGGTTGGCTAAATAACGTAATACAGCCGATGGAATATTGCCGATACCAATTTGTATAGTCGCGCCATTTTCAACCAGCATAGCTACATATTGACCTACTTGTTCGGTTACTCTATCAACCTCAGGTAAGGGTGTTTCAGGTAAATATTGCTTAACAGTCATATGAGCATGAATTTGATTTACATGCACAAAACTATGGCCATTAGTGCGAGGCATATGTGGGTTTATTTGAGCGATAACATATTTTGCTTTGTTGATTGCTGCTTGAATAATATCGACACTTACACCTAAGGAACAGTAACCATATTCGTCAGGTGGGCTAACCATGATTAATGCAACATCTAAAGGCAAAATGTTTTCATTAAATAGCTTTGGAATTTCAGATAAAAAAGTCGGTGTATAGTCAGCCCTACCTTCTTTAATGGCGTTGCGGACTTTTTCACCGCCAATAAAAAAAGCGTTTACTTTAAATAAGTCGCTATGCTTTGGCTCTGACCAAACATCGTTTGAAAGTGTTAAAATATGCACAACTTCTATGTCATGCAAACCTTGGCTGTTGGCAATAATATCTGCAATTAATGCATTGGGTACTGCGGCATTAGAGCCAATAAACATTCTGTTGCCAGATTTTAGATATTTAGACCAGTCGACACTAGATGGTTGCTGTTTTCGTAATGGCATAGGTCTCTCTGTATTTTCAACTGTGATATTTAATTTAACATAAAATTTATTAAAAATTCAGTAAATATCAAGCGAATGCGCTAAGGGTTAAATATTTTTATACCTTGTGCTATTAACTCGCTACTTTACTATTTTGCGTGCATTCATAGTGATTTATTCATCCGTGCGTTATTAATAATTTCATCACGTTATACCAGATGAAAGCGTTATCTCTTCAATACTTAGTTATCAGCAGTAAATTAACTGATTAACTAGTAGTATGCTTTAAATTATTGATTTTTAGATTGATCTAAATCATAGCGAATACAGTATTAAACTCATTGAACCGTTACTCGATAACATATAGGCTAATTAGCGTAAATAAGGTAAGTTCTAGCAAAGAATAAAGCTTCTTAATCATAACTATGTTCATAGCTTTACTCATAGCTTTGCTAAGATACTTATCGACTTAAGCTCAATCGCTAAACACATAAATTAATATAATAAGTAGAGGCGGATGCAAAACATAAGCGGATATTTAAAACTCATTATTTTGACTGTAACCACGGCTGTAAATTTAACTTTGTCGTTTACTATTCAAGCCATGAGCGAGATACCAGAATTAGATACAAACGCAGCCAAACCAAAATGGGAAGTCGGTGCTTTTGTCGCGGCCTTTAATACACCTCTTTACCCAGCTGCGGCTGAAAATCAAAGTAAGTTCCTCCCTGTGCCTTTTGTTATATATAGAGGCGAACGATTAAGAGTGGGTGAGGGTGGGGTTATTAAAGCAATGGCGGTTGATAAACCTCGCTTTAAAGTAGATTTGTCACTCGGCGCAGCTTTTGCTGCAAATTCGGATGACGCGAAAGTTAGAGAGGGTATGCCTGATTTAGACTTTATTTTTGAAATAGGCCCCGAAGTCAGTGTTATGTTAACTAATACTAAGCAAAGTGAAACTTGGTTAACATTTCAACTTCGGCAGGCTTTTTCGACTGATTTTTCAAGTATTGATGATCGAGGCTACATATTCCAGCCTGAACTGTCATATCAAGGCAAGCAGCTTTTTGGTGATAATGACTCTTTTAAACTCACTTTCTCATCTTCGTTTGCCACAAAGAAAATGCATCAGTACTTTTATCAAGTTGATGAGGTGTATAGCACTCTAGAAAGGCCAAACTATAATGCTAAAGGTGGCTATTTGGGTAGTGAAGTAACACTGGTTAATAGGTTTGAAATTCGTGAAAATATTTCTATATTTTTTAGCAGCAAAGTAGGTTTTTATCAAGGTGCAAGTAATGAGGAAAGTCCGTTATTCAAAAAAGACTTTAACTACTCATTTGGCCTTGGGTTAAAGTGGACTCTATATCAATCTAATTAATTACCGTTAGATATGCAGTGTTATTTATAGCTGGTTAATTTCAGCGATTAAAAAGCCCAATAAAATTGGGCTTTTTAATTTGAGCTTGGCTAATGTTAATAAATCAATTAGCCAAAAATATTACGCATTAAGGTAATGGCTTGATCAACTGTTTTGCCATCTTTAACACTATTTACGATAGTACTGCGCATGTTAATAATGAAGTCTGGAATATCATCAGCTTCAAACGCTTTATCTACAATAGCTTCTGCTGATTCTTTACTGCGTTTAACCGCTTTAGCCACACCAATTTTAATCTTTTTAGGCTTGTCACGCATACGTATAAAGTTTGAATTTTCTGCTAGTGTTTTATCGGCAAATAAAAATAAATCAATCAAAATAGCACGGTTTTTCCAAAGGTGGATTTCTTCTTCATCTGATGGCATTTCACTGCGCCACCATTGCGTACTTCGAATACTGGCGATCATTTCATACCAATAATCGTCGAAACTTTGATTGTTCAGTTTAACTAAACCTAATCCTTGCGAAAGAATGTCTAATTTAGCACTCGTTAATGCAATAAATTGATCAGGGCGTCGCATGGCAAGTAACCTTGTTGCTGCGCTCAATGGAGCTTTTACATCGCTAGCATGGGTAGCGAAAATAGCTTTATAGGCCTCAACAAAGTTTTGATAATGTACTGATGAAACTTCGCCTTCAAGTGGAATACAATCAAGCGCGGCATCGAATTTTTCAGGGTGAGATGCTAATAACTGGTGAAAAGTTTTTGCGCCGCGTGTGCCTGCAAACCATTCTACGTCAAAGTCGTAAACACTAATATCGTGCTGCGCTGTATGTTTACCCGCAAAAGCTAATCTGTCTTCTTCTATCATTTCAGACAACTTTGTAGAGGGTAGTTTTACTATATAGTCAATTAACTTCAGTCTTTCAGGTAATGCTTGTAATCCGCTATGCTCTTGAATAAAGCTAGCGAATAATGGCCAAGGGATCACACGGGCCATTTTTAATTGGCATGCACTAACACCATTTGACAGGACTTCTTGCAATTTTTTTAAAGGCTTTTCTTGGCTAGTTTCAAGTAAATCACGGTTTATATCATGTAAACAAATACGGTGTAATTCTCGACACCAATCAAGAAAATTATCTGGATGATTATCTACTTTCACAGCCATTAAATTAAGACTGAGATCTGCGACAAACGTCAATGCATTTTGGTAAATTATTTGTTCAGTTGTACTCAAGGGCATGGCGTTAGGCGAGGTAAGTAATTTTCTCATTTGACAGGTTTCCAGCGATATAAACTTAAAATAAGGGCGGCATGATACGTATAAAAAAGGCTAACGCAAGTGAAAAAACGTAATTTGGAGGATAAATACTTAACTGGTGTAAAATCAAACAATAACTGAAGGGTTTATCAACTAAAACTTCTATAGTATCAGTTACAATAACTGAGACAGCATAGGTATTAGCTGTAATCAATTTGCTTATTCAATACTCACGGTTAGTGTTGGTTTTGCTTAATACTTTATTAAGCAAATAGCTGAACCGCTTATCTAAAAAACTTCAATTACAAAATTGGTTAAATTGAAATTGTAGCAAAGGCAAATAAGCAGTAAAACTTTAGCAATAAGGTGATAGGCTAAACTTTGTGGCTTGAATTTTCTAATCATTAAATAGTTCGTCGTTTTACTCCAACAACGTTGAAAATATACAAAAGATCTTGTTCTCATATTTAGTGTGTTAAGGAGGGGGTTCGAGCAAGAAATTGCTTTATCTTGCTTGTTCTTAAGTTGAAAAATGAGTAATCTAGCTCTCTGGTCAGACCATGAGTTTAGTGATTGTATTATAACGACATAGCTAGGTTTAGTATTGTCGCAATATATACATTCTAACCAGATAACACATACTTCATTAACATATCGAGTAAGTTGTAATGCAACAAGAATCAATTTTTATTACCGAAGGTGATGAGCAACTTCACTTACGGCATATATGGCAACGCGAAGGTGGTGTACCAATCTTTATGTTGCATGGTTTAATAGAAAACGGTTTCATTTTTTACACTGAAAAAGGTAAAGGTTTAGCCTGTTATCTAGCGGAACAAGGCTTTGATGTTTATGTTGCAGATTTACGGGGCCGTGGTAAAAGTAAACCTGCTATTAGTGCTAATTCGGTTTTTGGCCAATTCGAAGCCATTACGCGCGATATTCCATTATTTTTAAAAAAAATTCAGCAGCTTAATCCTCAAAAAATACATTTAATTGCTCATTCTTGGGGTGGTGTATTAATGAGTAGTTTTTTAGCGCGTTATCCTCAGTGGCTTGACAAAGTGCACAGTAAAACTTGCTTTGCCTCTAAACGCGTAGTTACTGCAAATACTTTTGAAGCGTATTTTAAAATGGCTTTTATGTGGCGATATATCGCGCCAATAGTTGCAAAGAAAAACGGTTATTTTGATGCGAAAAAATATCGTTTTGGCTCGGACAGTGAAACAAAACAATCGCTAAAAGAAAGTATTGCTTGGGTTATTCCCGGTAATAAATGGCATGATCTCGTTGATGGCTTTAACTACCACACTGCGGCACAAAATGTTACTTGGCCACCAACATGGCATTTAACCGGTGTAAGCGATTATGCTTTAGGCCATCAACAAGATGTAAAACTTTTTATCGATGAATGTAATAACCACAATGCAAAATTCACGGTACTGTCAAAAAAAGCAGGCGATAAGGTAAATTATGATCATATAAATATTTTAACTCACCCGCAGGCGGTAAATGATCATTTTCCAAAACTCGCCCTTTGGCTGAAAGAGTTTAGGTAAAGTATTTATGGTATTTTTCAAATTTCATATTAATATTATCTGCTCAATAAGTGCTAGAAACGGCAAAAATGAATAAAACGAAAATGAAAAATAAAATGCTATTTTCAACAAGTCTAGCGTTGTTAATATTACTATTAACGATGAATAATACCTTGGCATCGAATGATATTTCTCAGCTAATAAGCGAAGCCGAATTTACATCATATAAAAATGTAGCTGAATTTATAGATCACTCTCCAAAAGTGACTATTATAGTGCCGGCTGAACAAAGTGATGTAGCAGAATTTGGACCAGAAGTTGTAAAAGGCTTAACAGGCTCAGATTGTGATAGAGATGGCAAAATGGATGATAACCAAACCTGCAATGCTGTGTATTATAAACTTTGGTTAAAATACAGCTTAAAGAAATAAAGTACTTTTATTGGGTTGAACTAGCCTTGCCAGCTTCTAAAATAGGCATACCTGCTTCGGTAGGAATATAAATACGTTCACCATTACCTTCTTGAAGACCTTTAATCCAAATATAACGAAGGTAAGCCTCGTTATTTTTTAATGATTCGCCGATTATTCTGTTTGCCTCTGCCGCTGCTTTAGCAAGCTCAATATCAGCTTTTCCCTCTGCTTTAGCGCGAACGAGTTTGGCTTCACCTTCTGCTTGCGCTAAAGTAACTCTTGCTTTGGCTTGCATAAGTGCTGCTTGCTCACGCGCTTTAGCTTCTTCAATTAAAATTTGTTTGCTCCATTGCGCTTCTTTTAAAGACGCTTTTCCCTGCATTTCCATACTATAAACTTTGTATTTTGGCCATGCCCACAAAGCAATTGTAATAACCAAAACAAATAAAACGAATAAAAAAGCTAAACCACCAAATGCTATTGCATTTCGATTTGGGTGCATGGAAATTCCTTAATGTTTATATCTAGTTTTGGGTAAATATTAGTAACTTTACTTAGTATAATTAAGAGAAACTGACAAGTTTCACAGTTTCTCTTTGAGTGTTTGCTAAAGGTTAAAATTGATAACCTACTTGAAAAAATCCGCCATAGCTATCTTCGAAATCGGCATTAGTCGCATGAATAGAAAGGCCGAAAGTGGTACCTGGTTCATCTATACCGTTCATAAAATAGGTATAACTAACACCTGCGCCATATATATCACTGTCGTGTCTAAAAGATTCATCACGGGTTGAAGACGATGTGTAGCTAACGTATGACTCTGAACCTGTTAAGCTTACATAAAGGCCAAAACCATGCTTGTTAGAGTTAGTGTCAAACAAGTCGGTTTTAATCCAGCCTAGACCAAAACCGCAAGTACCTTTAGTGCTAGAGTTATACTCCACACAACCAGCAGAAATATATTTTAAATCGTTTTTAGACACTAATGAAAAATTTGTGCCTAAACCGGCGTACATAGCTCCTATACCAAGGCCAACAGAATAATTGTTATCTTGCATGCCATCTTCGGCAAAACAATTGAGGGATAAGAAGGGTAGGAGTAAAGCTAATTTTCTCAAGGTATATCCTTATATTTTAGAAATCCGATCAAATGCCAATATTGGTATTTGAATATAACTGCCCAAGAAGGACCTGAAAGCAATATACTAGAATATTCAGGTGAGGGCAAACCACCATTTTTCCTTTTTTTACAGAATGTTATTAGATTATTTGGCGGCTCTCACTGCTCTGAAAATTTGGATTATTTAGCCGTTTTCTATTAGACAGTCTTTGATTTAAATCTTTCACAACTTATAATGCTAAGTATTGGCTAATGCTCATTAGCAAATTAAGCGTTGAAATAATATTTATTCAAACAGCCCGAAAAAACAAACGCAATGTATCAATTATTTTTAAAATTATTAGGTAAATATGACAGATAAAGAACTGATCAGTAAATTAACTACTTTGACAAACCATGAAGTGTTTTTTGGTCCACAGGGTTTTAATAATGTAACCACTGTTGATGAATTGAATGAGGCGCAACTGGGTTTTGGTGTAAGCGAATTAGGGCAATCAACAACTGAAGATAATTTAGCTAGCGAAGAAGCTGGATGTTGGCAAACTGCTTGGCAAGTTATTGCTCGAGATACTGAATTAGGCGACCCATACTTTGTTGATACGCGCGAAGACTTATTGCCTGTTTACACAGGTTTTTTAGCCGAGAATGGCTGGGAAGTAGAGCAAGTGGCCAAAAGTTTAGAGGCTTATGTAGCCTGTATTCAGCTTTTATTTGATCATGGTCAGCAAACTCAAGCGCAGTTTTTCCCTGACGACTCTACTGTAACCGATGAAATTATATTGCAACAATTAAAGCAACAACTGATTGAAGTATCAGGTTGCCAACATTTTTGGCAACTCTTTATGCAATGTTATCTTGATTGGCTTATTGAAGAGTAACTTTCGCTGATAGTTAGCAGTTGCGTAAAAACCAATAAAGGCTGTATTTCATATGAGTAAATATCATTCTAAGTAATGGACTAAAAGGTATAAACAGATGAATGTAATGCTTATTGTTGCAGGCACTATGAGCTTAATCGCTGCTGCTCTTCATTTAGGTTGTATATATTTCGGCGCTAGTTGGTATCGGCTTTTTGGTGCTGGCGAACACATGGCATTAATGGCGGAGCAAGGTAGCATTAAACCGACTTTAATAACCTTAAGCATTACGCTCGTCTTGATGACTTGGTCGTTATATGCTTTTTCAGCCGCAGGTGCGATAATTAAATTACCCTTTATTCGCGTTATATTGATGTTGATTACTGCTATTTATATATTCCGTGGCGTGGCAGGATATTTTTTTATGAATACCCCGCTAGGGCGCACACCCGAATTCTGGATTTGGAGCTTAAGTATCTGTCTTATTATTGGTCTTGTGCACTTAATCGGATTAAAGCAGGCCCGGTCAACACTCTAAATCCTTAATACTCTTTGGTAGCTACTTTCAATACTTAATACTAGCTTCATATTCATTCTATTCTAAATAGACTATTCACTGATTAGTTAATTTCCATATATATTGATAAAACCGCAATTTTTTCTTAATAAGCAAAACTTTTCTAAACCATATTGCTAATTTAAACGCTTTATATATCGTTTTATTATAAAAGCAGCTATCAATATCACACAGCTAGCTATATGTAACTAGCTGATTTTAAATGCTTATAGGTTGTTTTCTTACGTTGTTTAAGTAAAAATAAAAATAGTGGTTGGACCAGTGGATGGATCTGTGTATACTCGATACAGTTATGCAGAAATGCAAAAAAATTATTTTTACAAGTGTTAGGAGTTAGCCATGCTAAGTTATAAAGCGCCAATTGCAGATATCAAATTTTTGTTCGAAGATGTATTTAATTATTATGAGCATTACCAAAAGCATCCAGAATTTGAAGAAGCAACACCCGATTTGGTTGATGCCATTATGGAAGAGTGTGCAAAATTTAGTGAAAATGAATTATTGCCACTTAACCAAAGTGGTGATGAAGAAGGCTGTGCCTTTAACGATGGTGAAGTAACAACACCTAAAGGTTTTAAAGAAGCTTATCAAAAGTTTGTTGAAGGTGGTTGGCCTAGTTTACCTCATGCTGTTGAGCATGGTGGCCAAGGTTTACCTGCATCTCTTGGCATGGTTATGTCAGAAATGATGGGAACGGCTAACTGGTCTTGGGCTATGTACCCTGGATTAAGCCACGGCGCAATGAATACAATTCATACTCATGGTACAGCTGAACAAAAAGAATTATACCTTACGCGTTTAATTGAAGGTTCGTGGACCGGTACTATGTGTTTAACTGAGCCACAATGTGGTACTGATTTAGGCCAGGTAAAAACTAAAGCAGAGCCTAATGGTGACGGTACTTACAACCTTACAGGTACAAAAATATTTATCTCAGCCGGTGAGCATGATTTAACCGACAATATTATTCATATTGTACTTGCTAGATTGCCTGGTGCGCCAAAGGGTACTAAAGGTATTTCTCTATTTATCGTGCCGAAAATGCAAACAGATGAGCAAGGTAATATTGGCGAATTCAATCATGTTTCTTGTGGTTCAATTGAGCACAAAATGGGTATTAAAGGTTCTGCAACAGCAGTACTGAACTTTGATAATGCTAAAGGTGTACTTATTGGCCCTGAAAATAAAGGTTTAGAATGTATGTTTACCTTTATGAACACAGCGCGTGTTGGTACAGCACTACAAGGTGTTTGTGCAGCAGAATTAGCTTATCAAAACTCATTGATTTACGCGAAAGAACGTATGTCTATGCGCTCTTTATCAGGTACTAAACAACCAGATAAAATAGCTGATTCAATTATTGTTCACCCAGACGTTCGTAAAATGCTAATGACCCAAAAGGCTATTAGTGAAGGCGGACGCGCGATGATCTATTACACAGCAAAGCTTGTTGATGAAATAGAAAACGCGAAATCTGAAGAAGACCGTAAAAAAGCGGATGATCGTTTAGGTTTTATTACCCCTATTTTAAAAGCATTTTTAACGGAGCTTGGCCAAGAAAGTGCTAACCACGGTTTACAAATTTTTGGTGGTCACGGTTTTATTAAAGAATGGGGTATGGAGCAAATCGTTCGTGATACTCGTATTTCAACGCTTTATGAAGGTACTACCGGTATTCAAGCACTTGATTTATTAGGTCGTAAAGTACTAATGACACGTGGTAAATCTTTAAATGCTTTTGCTAAAGAAGTACTTATTTTCTGTAAAGACCAAAGTATGATCTCGAATAACCCGCATAAACGTCAAATGAACAAGTTTATTTGGCCGTTAAGTACTACGGTTGCGAAATGGCAACAATATACTATTCGTTTAGGACTTAAAGCGAAAAAAGATCGCGATGTTATTGGTTCAGCTTCTGTCGACTTTTTAATGTATTCAGGTTATATCGTTATGGGTTATTTTTGGGCTCAAATGGCGCAATCTGCCTACGAAAAACTAGCTACAGATGTTGAAAACAGAGATTTTTACCGTGCAAAAATTAAAACGGCAGAGTTTTACTTTGAACGTTTATTACCACGAACTAAGTCTTTAGCTGTAACTATGATGGCAGACCCTAAAACCTTAATGCAGTTAGATGAAGAGTTATTGTCTTTTTTGTAAAACGCGTTTGATTTAAGCTTTAATAATGAAAGCCGTATTTCTTATGAAATACGGCTTTTTTGTATATTGAGCAGCTGTTGACTTTGATTTGTATTGAAATTAACATTCCTCACAGTTTAAATCTTATCAAGAATATATCACTTGTAAGTGTTTAAAAATATTTTATAACAATGACTTGCTGAGTTACTGGAATATATTTTAGCGTTCAATTTCTTGCTTTGATTTTGTTATCACAACCTTAATGGACGTTATGATGAGATGTGAAAAATTGTTGGTTAATTCGGTATTATTACTTTTATTATTTAACTCTTTACCTGTATTTGCCTTTAATTTAACGGCGATTGAAAGCTACTTATTAATGTCTAAGAAGCACGATCTTAAGAATAATAAGCGAGAATTTCTTTGGACCGGCGTGGTCACTAATAAAGTCGATAATTTAAATAAAAACTGGAATCGACCTGCTATCGAGAACTGGGGTGTCAGTGACCGTTATCCCGGAACCCCTGGAATGCCTATTCCTTTAGTGAAGCCCTATAGTGAGACCGATCCAAGTTTTACTGGCCCCAACGGTGAGCACTACGGTATTGAAGTAGAATTTGCCGATACAACAGTTGCACCGCGCGAACCAAATAGTAAAAATGTTAGGTTATACAGTGATTTCGGGCAAACTGGCGCTGAAACTTCTGGTATGACACGTGCTGAAATACATATTCGAAGTACCTTACAAGATATGAAAGTAAAAGAAGGTGATACGTTATGGCTGGGTTGGTCAGAACAATATAGTGATTTAGATATGGATAAAATCACGACGGTTTTTCAATTTAGAAATCAACCCAATGAGCAGACACTCGCCGAGGCTGGGTTTACTCAATCCGAAATAACCGAACTTGTTAATGCAGATATAAATAAAGGTGGTCCTGCCGTTGGTATAATTACCACACCGATTAATGAAGCCTTACACTACCAATTCACCGCAAGAGAGGGGACAACTATGAACTGGCGTGTACCACAAGGCCATACACACCTTTCAAATTTCCCTATAAAAACAAACCAATGGTACGATTTTATTATTCAAATTAAGTACTCACAAAGTGATAATGGTAGATTGCGAATATGGGTATACGAACATAACGTTAATAGCGCTGTAAATTATAGTATTAATGACGTGCCTGAATGGGATTTTCATGGGGCTACCATGTATACGTACCCATCGCATTATTTATCGGCTATTCCTTCGCCAGAAATTCGTCATGGTGTTTACCGCCATGAACGGGTAAATAGTAGTGAAGCTATAGCAGAAAAAGATAGGTTTATGACAAAATATATTGGGCCATTACGTCTCTGGGCAGGCGCTGAAGATGATGGTTTTGAATATGTCGCACCTAAGTAATGACTACTCACTTTGAGTAGCGATGAAGAAAAATATAAATAAGTATTAAACTACTGGAAACAAAATATGATAAAAATAACAAAAATAATAATGATGGGATTACTGGCATTTTTTGCAGGAATTGGTGTTTGTAATGCAGGTAATAACTCAGGCAAGCAAGACATTTATTATTACAAAATAGACTCACAAAGAATTGTAATTTATGTTCCGAGCGGTATTAAGTTTATTGATAATGCGAACTGTAACGGAACGAATGAAGCTATAGCGGTTTCTATTTCTGCAGTGCGTGATAATTTTGCAGAATTATATGCATCTATTATGTTGGCGCATGCTAATAACCGTAAAATCGCTTTCTGGTTGGACGGCACATGTACCCCAGCAATGGCGGGAGGTCCTTTTCCAACGGCGAGCATGGTTTATGTGTACTAACCGTACAATAAATAATATCAGCACCAACGGCTAACAATATTATAAAATCTCAAAGCGACAATATCGAATGCAAATCGACTAAACTAATTAAATATATTATCGTAAAAACGTTGAAAGGCTAACACGATGAATAGTGTTGAAAATTTTATTACTGATATTGAGCATGTAGAAAAACGTAATGACGCATTAACCTTGCTAGCTTTGCTGTCAAAAGCTTCGGGTTATCCTGCGGTTTTACAAGGCAGTATTATTGGTTTTGGGCAATATCATTATAAATATGAAAGTGGCCGAGAAGGTTACGCTGCTGTTATTGCTTTTGCCCCTCGTAAACAACGTTTAGTGGTTTACATTATGAATGGCTTTTCTGAATATGAAAAATTACTTGAAAAATTAGGTAAGTATAAAGTGGGTAAGTCTTGTTTATATATCAATAAACTAAAAGACGTTGACCTTGATGTTTTACTGGAAATATCTACTTTATCAGTAAGGGCTATGCAACAAAAATACCGCTGCAGCGACAAATAACGCGCAGCGATATATACCCTGTTATGTTTTTAGTGCACAACGTTTGTTGTGTTTACTTTTAATGTTAATACGGCATTGGATACTGTTGTAATACCTGTTTAATCTCGTCAATTGCTTCTATTGGTAGAGGTTGCTTAAATGCTGCTATATTTTCTTTTAGCTGTTGCATATTAGTGGCACCAATAATGGTTGAAGATACACCGTTAACTTGATCACACCAGGCTAATGCTAAATGTGCCGGCGAAACATTATGTTTTTTAGCTATTTCGATATACGCGCTAATTGCAGCTTCCGCATTCGCTGTATCACGATAAAGTCCATGACGTTGAGTTAAGGTCCAACGACTACCTTCTGGGCGTTGAGCATTTAAGTACTTGCCGGTAAGTGCGCCGGTTGCAAGTGGAGACCAAGGTAAAAAAGCTATGTTTTCATGCACACAGTTTTCGATCAAGTAAGGCGAGTCTTTCGTGTGTAATAAACTAAATTCATTTTGAATCGACACCATACGCGGCAAATTATGCTCTGCGCTTAATTTTAGGTATTGGTTTATGCCCCAAGGGGTATCATCAGAAAGCCCACAATAACGAATTTTACCCGCTTTAACGCAAGTTGCTAAGCCTTGTAAAATGTCTAACATCTCTGCTGTTTGTTGTTCAACATTAACATTGGTGTGAATAACATCATTTGGCCAATGGTTACCAAAGTGTGGCGATTGACGATTCGGCCAATGTAACTGATAAAGATCTATATAATCAGTTTGCAAACGCTTGAGTGATGCATCAACAGCTTTAATAACATTTGCCCCTGATATTTTACTCCCATCACGAATATAGGAAAAACCAGGACCCGCAATTTTAGACGCTAGAATAACTTTCTCTCTACGTGCAGGATCAGCAGCAAACCAATGACCAATTATAGCTTCTGTTTTACCGTAGGTATCTTCAGTAGGCGGTACAGCGTACATTTCTGCGGTATCAATAAAATTAATACCTTGGGTAAGGGCATAATCGATTTGAGCGTTTGCATCTTGTTGATTATTTTGTAAACCCCAGGTCATACTGCCTAAGCAAATACGTGATACGTCTAATGAACTACTACCTAATCGAACATACTTCATGATTTAACCTTTTAAATACAGAATTTAACGATGTAATTACTTTAATTGAGTCAATTAACTCAGCTGATCATAATACCAATTTAATTATTTATCTTGGTATAAAGTGTTTATTCTTTTAAATAATTTAGCTAGCTTTGCTCAACCTTGAAATCAATGTTTTTTATGAATTTATTTTACGCATGTGTTGCTAATTAAGAGAGATAATTTACCCGATTTTAGGCCGTTTCACAAAACATTGATGTAATTTGGGCAATACCTATCATCAAGACAACCCAATTGAATCTAGCGTAACTAGCTAATTACATTTAAGTTTGCCCTTTAAATATTTAAGACTTTACAAGTAATTGTCGGCGCTGAGTCATTCAAATTATTTGAAGAAGTGATAGTGTTGAAAACATTGTCAGCCCAAGTTATTACATTAACTTGTGAGGCAGGAGGTTAGCGCTCATTGCAGTTATTGAAATTTTTATGGCTAGGTGAATAATCAATAAAGTGTACCTGACCCTACTTAATACATCGCAACTAATGCGTGTTAGTCACTTCGTTATCAACGGCATAATCCATTATGTTAAGTGGTGTATGTTTTTTAATATAGTTTTTAAGTGCTTCAGCGTCTGTTTTTTCGCTAGCGACATAAGCTGGAAAATCAGTCAGCGTTGGATATCCATCTCCCCCTGAGGCATTGTAACTATTAATGCTCATGCGATAGGTTTTATTTAACTGAATAGGCTTACCTTTGATCTTAACATTAAGTATTTGACCATTTTTCCAATTAAAGCTGATATTTTTATATTGTAAATAGGCGCCAGAATCTGGTGGGAATTTAGCGACAATTAAAAAGTAATCTAGTATCTGCTGGCCATTCCAGTCAATATAACTAATACGATTATTAAAGGGGTGCACTTTCAAAACATCTTTATAACTAATATTGCCTGCTTGGATACTATCGCGAATTCCTCCGCCACTAATAATTCCAAAATCAGCCTCTACAGCACTCATTTGTGCGCTAATAATTAAGCGGGCAAGATTGACTTGTTGCATACGTACCTTGCTTCGATTGCCTTCAAGTTTGCCATTTACGTAGCCAACATTACCTTTAATTTGTTTTTCACCTCGTTGTTGATAGGGTAATAACAACGCTTTTAAGGCTTGGTTGGGTTCAATATATTCATTAGCAAGTTGCTTCAAACGCACACCATTACTGTCTTGTTTATATAAGTTAACCGGTAACAAGGCATAGTTAAGTAAAGTGAGTTGGTCACCTTCTAATTTAAATTCGGCTTTACCTACATACTTTCCCCATTCATGTGCTTGCATGATCCAAGTGCCATTTTGAATATCTGGACGGCATTTTTTACCTGGCGAAAATGTTTCATCTACTTTGTTTTCCCCAGCCATACAAACAGGCTCTTGACTATGTCCTCCCACAACAATATCTAATGCTCCTTTAGGTAATGAACGGGCAAGCGTAATATCACCAGCGGCGTTTACACCATGGTTAGCGTCTGCATAATGTCCCATATGCGTTACCGCAATCGTTATATCAGGTTGATATTTTTGTTGTACTTCTGACAATAAAGAGGCGGCAATAGCTTCTGGCTTTTTAAATACTAAGCCACCCACATATTTTGGATTAGCAATTTTTGCGGTATCGGTTGTTGTGAAACCGATAACGGCTATAGTTAAGTTATTTTTCTTTATTATTGTATATGGCTGATAACGAGGCGTGTTGGTTAATTTGTCAAAAATGTTAGCGGATAAAAAAGGGAAGTTTGCCCAGGATTGTTGTGTATCAAGTACCTCAAGTGAGTTATCAAATTCGTGGTTGCCAATAGCCATGGCGTCATAACCTATTTCAGACATGCCTTTAAAGTCAGGCTCTGCGAATTGCAAATCAGACTCTGGTACCCCTGTATTTATATCTCCACCAGAAAGTAATAATAATGAATGGCCTTTTGCTTCTGCTTCGACACGTAATTGATCAATCAATGTTTTACGTGCAGCCATGCCATATTCACCATGTTTATTGTGCCAAAATCGACCATGATTATCGTTAGTATGAAGTACAGTTAAATAGCTTACTTGTGTTTCTGTTGTTTTCTGGGATTGGCTACATGCAGAAAGACAAACGAGTAGCAGTGAGGAAATTAAAATACGCATAGTTCAACTTATTTGGCTAGTGCATGTTAGGAAAAGTGTAGTTGGCTAAAGTGTTAAACAATAAGTGCTGTGTAAAAACAAACACTGAATTAACCCTCAAACCAGCGTAATCTTATTATGAATAGTATAAATTATCAAAATGAAATTAAACTTGATGCCTTCGATGGCAATAGCGGCAGAACACAGAGTATTGGTATTTAAAAAGGAAGGGGAATACCAAATAAACACTAAACACAGCTTCCCTAAAGTTATGATGATTTATTAAAAAATCATGGTTAATCTAAATGATATCAGATAGTAAAAACAATGTTATTTAGTGGCAGTAGTGAATAATAATAACCGGTAATTCGAATGTTGAGTGGGCATATACGAATTCATTGTTTAGTAGCTTTATAAAGGGTAATGAAGCAAATGAGTAGTTATTTAGGAGGTTATATTTATTAGGCTTGGCCTATATTTTTATTAGGTAAAGCATTTCATAACTGCATTCGATAAGTGTATTAAAAAAGCCCATTAATGCACGTGGCAATAATGGGCTTTAAATTTATCAAAATAGCTAATTGTAGTTTATTTGCCTGCTTTTAAATAATCAGAGTCAAAATCATCAACATCAATAGTCGCTTTACGAGCGACTTCGGTTCTTGTTAACAAGTCAGCTTCTTCTTGAGTAATAATGTTGGCAGCAAGGCCTTTTTCTGCTACTAAATCAAGATGATAAAATGGTAGACGTTGACCTAGTTCACGACAAATTTTGTCAAAAATAGGTTCACAAGCAATAATATCTTCTAGTGTTTGCTCTAACTCGCCTAAAACGTTTCCTGTTTCGCGTGTTAGGTATTGACCATGCCCCAAACGTGTACGTGTTTCATTTGGGTACTGCAATAAAGCGGCTACTTTATGATCCGTAACGTCAGATGGCTTTTTCAACCAGCTACCTAGCGGTAAAATGATCATACGTAACATTTTAGCCACAATACGGTTAGGGAAGTTACTAATAAGTTCATCAATTGCTTGTTGAATATTATATAAGCTATCTTCTAGCGCCCATTTTACTAGTGGTAAATCAGCACTTTGACGTCCTTCATCGTTATAACGCTTAAGTGTTGCAGAGGCTAAGTATAAGTAACTAAGAATATCACCTAATCTCGCTGAAATACGCTCACGACGTTTTAAATCACCACCCAAAGTTAACATGGCAATATCAGAAAGCATGGCTAAATTTGAGCTAAAGCGAGTCATTAATTGGTAGTAACGTTTTGTTTCATCATTGTATGGCGAGCTTAATGCATAGCTACCGCTGAATGAGAACCAAACACTACGGCAAATATTACTAATAGCAAAACCGATATGACCAAATAATGCATGGTCAAAATCATTAAGTGCTTGCTCGTTATCTTTATTATTAGCTGCAGACAACTCAGCTAAAACATAAGGATGACAACGAATGGCACCTTGCCCGTAGATAATCATGCTACGTGTTAAAATGTTTGCGCCTTCAACAGTAATGGCAACAGGAGCACCTTGATAAGAGCGAGCCAAGTAATTGCCTGGGCCCATACAAATACCTTTACCACCATGAATATCCATAGCATCGGCAACACAAGAACGCATTTTTTCAGTTAAATGATATTTTGCAATTGCCGAGATTACACTTGGCTTTTCGCCCATATCAATAGCGCCTGTCGACATTGTCGTTACAGCATCCATTAAGTAGGCATTGCCGCCAATACGGGCAAGTGCTTCTTCAACACCTTCCATTTTACCGATTGAAATTTTAAATTGACGACGAATACGGCTATATGCACCCGTTGCTAACGCTAGTGATTTAATACCACCAGTACTGTTTGACGGCAAGGTAATCGCACGGCCAACAGATAAACATTCAACCAGCATACGCCAACCTTGGCCTGCCATTTCAGGGCCACCAATGATGAAACTTAATGGAACGAAAACGCCATCACCTTGAGTTGGACCATTTTGAAATGGTACGTTAAGTGGGAAGTGACGTCGACCTGTAATAACACCTTCGAGATCTGTAGGTATTAACGCACAAGTTATGCCTAAGTCTTCTTCTTCACCTAATAAATGCTCCGGGTCTTGTAATTTAAATGCCAAACCTAGAACCGTAGCAACGGGTGCCAATGTGATATAACGTTTATTCCATGTTAGGCGCATACCTAACACTTCTTCACCATTAAACTCACCACGACAAACAACGCCGAAGTCAGGAATAGCACCAGCATCTGAGCCAGCTTCAGGGCTAGTTAAAGCAAAACATGGAATTTCATCACCTTTAACTAGACGAGGTAAATAATAATCTTGTTGTTCTTTAGTGCCGTAATGTTGTAATAATTCGCCAGGGCCAAGTGAGTTTGGTACACCGACCGTTGAAGCAAGCACAGTGCTAACACTAGAAAGCTTTTGTAGCACACGAGATTGTGCATAAGCACAAAATTCAAGACCGCCGTACTGCTTTTTGATGATCATGGCGAAGAATTTATTATCTTTTAAATATTGCCATACTTCAGGTGTTAAGTCGGCAAGCTCATGTGTGGTTTCCCAATCGTCTGTCATGCGACAAACTTCTTCTACTGGGCCATCTAAAAACGCTTGTTCTTCAGCGGTTAGTCGAGGCTTAGGGTAATTATGTAGTTTTTTCCAATCAGGAGTGCCGCGAAATAATTCAGCTTCAAACCAAGTTGTACCTGCATCAATAGCTTCTTGTTCAGTATCTGACATTTCGGGCATAATGCCGCGAAACATTGCAAGTAAGGGGCTAGATATATATTGCTTTCGAATATCGCTAATATTTAGCGGTATGGCAATAATAACGAAAAGTAACCAACCGAAGAAACCGATAACACCGAAAAAAGTGCCAACAATCATCAGTAAAGCGAATGACATAGTAAATGTTGATAGTGAGGCGCGTGAATAAGCCATGTACCCGCATAAAGCTATAGCAATGAGTATCCAAGTTAAGTAGTCCACATTTATTCCTTAGTGTAAAATTTAGGTTTAACGCTATCTTAAAAATACTATACGAAAGAAAGGTCAGACCAGATCAATTATTTAAGCTTAATTCGTCTGTTACATAATTTCAAATTATTTATAGTGACTTCACTGCTTTATCTCCAAATATTAGTAACATTGACTTAAAACACTATTATTTTATGACTAGCTCAATGTAAAATGCATGCTTAATATACATTATAGTTAATATTAAATAATACTGTTTAGAGTGATTATACTGAATAATATTGCTCCTGCTATGGTGTGCTTTTTAGGTTTTATTTTATGTGTGAATTATTGGCCATGAGTGCCAACGTACCAACAGATATTTGTTTTAGTTTTAGCGGTTTAATGCAACGAGGTGGCAATACTGGCCCGCATAAAGATGGTTGGGGCATTACCTTTTACGAAGGTAAAGGTTGTAGAAGCTTTAAAGACCCACTGCCTTCTGCGCATTCACCCATTGCTGAATTAGTGACTAACTACCCAATAAAAAGTGAAACGGTGATTTGTCATATTCGACAAGCCAATTCAGGCGATGTTTCGTTAGTAAATACTCATCCTTTTATTCGTCCTATGTGGGGGAAAAATTGGACTTATGCGCACAATGGTCAGTTGGCTGATTATAAAGCCCAATTAAGCACTAAATATCATTTACCCATTGGTGAGACTGACAGTGAACAAGCATTTTGTTGGATATTAGATCAACTACTGAAAAAATTTGATGGAGAAGAGCCTAATACCGAAGTAATGTTTCACTATATTATTAGCCTGTGCCAGCAAATACATAAATTAGGCGTATTCAATTTATTATTGACTGATGGTGACTTTTTATTGGTTTACTGCAGTAATAATTTACATTGGTTAACGCGTAGGGCACCTTTTGGTAATGCAAGTTTAATAGATGCAGAAATGGTGGTGAATTTTGATCATGAAACTACAGACAATGACATTGTTACTGTAATTGCTACACAACCTTTAACCGGCGATGAAACCTGGCAAAAAATGTATGCTGGTGAAGGGCTGTTGTTTTGCAAAGGGGGAATTAATGTTTCAAACTAAACAGAATGAGAAATAGGCTAAATATAAATAAGGGAAGTTAGGGCAAGAAAGTAATGGGTAGAAAATTTAAGGTAAGCGAGATAAAAAGTCGCTTACCTTTATAATTTATTCAAACTACTTGGTATTTTGCTCATTGCTGTTAGCAACAGATTTTAATTGTGCTTCAAATTGCTCCACATCACCTTTAGTTTGATTCAGTTTTACCAACAAATAATTTAACTCAGGTGCAAACCAAGCATAAGTAACCCGTTTTTTCTCAATGACTTCACGCTTTAACCTAATGGTTTTCACTAAACCATAAGGCAACATAAGTTCTTCTTCACCGTCATATTGGTAAACATAGTTTTTGATTGTGCCTGATGTTTTAATAACAGGGTAAACAAAATGCTCTTGGTTGGCATTTTCAATCAAATTTAATCGATGTTGTAAATGGTAACTAAGTGGGTCTTGAATATTTTCAGGGTATTCAACATTTTTCTTGCGGTTTTTAATTTCATTAATAGCAAGGTTGTTTTCAACGTCGAAACGCCATTTATAATGTTTATCTGAGCCAGTGCCTTCACGAACATATTCAAAACTTTGCGGAATAACTTTATTTCCTTCAAGTTTAATCATTGACGTTTCATCACGGGCATCAGAAAAAATTAACCACTCAATATTGGTATGATAACTGTACTTTGCCAGACCATTATCGAGATAACTCAATTTACGTGTTGCTTCACCGACCGACTTATCGTTGTTCAAAATAACATATTTTGCACTAAACGCCGGTATCACTTTGCTTGCTGCTTTATCTTCTGCCAAGACATTACATGTAATACAAGATAAAAATAAAGGTATATAAGCTAATGATTTCAAAATGGTAAACTCTCTAGGTTAAATGCTACTCTTCACTAGCATAACCTGAAACAGGTAAGATTACACCATCAAATAATGCCTGATCTTGAGCCATAGTAACGCGCTTAGTACAGCACCAGTTTACCACCATAGGATAAATTCGATGCTCCTGTTGATGAACTCTTTGTGCTAGTTCGTCTGCGGTATCTTCTGGAAATACAGGTACTTTAGCTTGTAAAATTACCGGGCCACCATCGAGCTCTTCAGTAACAAAGTGTACGCTTACACCGTGTTCTTTATCACCGGCGTCAATAGCACGTTGATGTGTATGTAAACCTTGGTATTTAGGAAGTAGAGAAGGGTGTATGTTGATTAATCGACCTTGAAATTTTTGCACAAATTTAGGCGTTAAAATACGCATAAAGCCAGCAAGAACAACGAGGTCAGGTTGGTGATGGTTAATTTCACTTATCAGCGCAGTATCGTAGTCTTCTCGACTATCAAAGTCTTTATGTGAAAGCACAGCGGTTGCAATGTTGGCATCTTGTGCTCGAGTTAACCCATAAACGTCAGCTTTGTTAGAAACTACAGCGACTATTTCGCCGCCGTAGTTTTCTTGCTTACTGGCATCAATAATCGCCTGTAAGTTAGTGCCGCCGCCAGAAATTAGTACTACAATTCGGCTTCGCATTAATGATTAACCTTTGTTAATAATAACTTGTTCTTGGTTAGCTTGTAAGTCAGCAATTGCACCTATATGCCAAGCATTTTCGCCTTGAGCACTAAGAATTTCGATGCTTTTTTCTACTTCGTCAGCAGGCACAACAATGATCATACCAACACCACAGTTAAATGTGCGGTACATTTCATGTTCGCTGATGTTGCCGTTTTCTTGTAACCAGTTAAAGATTGAAGGCCACTGCCAGCTGTTACCATCAATAATTGCTTGTGCACTTTCTGGTAAAACACGTGGAATGTTCTCCCAAAATCCGCCACCCGTAATATGTGATAATGCGTGTACATCAACATGTTTAAGTAATTCTAAAACAGATTTAACATAAATTTTTGTTGGCGCTAATAAATGCTCTGCTAATGGTTTACCGTCAAGCAAGTCATTAGTATTGGTGTTATTTACTTCTAATACTTTACGTACTAAAGAATAACCGTTTGAATGAGCACCAGAAGAACCCAGTGCTATAAGTTGATCGCCAGCAGCAACTTTAGTGCCGTCTAATAAACGAGATTTTTCAGCTACACCAACACAAAAGCCAGCAATATCGTAATCGCCTTTGTGATACATGCCTGGCATTTCAGCAGTTTCACCACCAACAAGCGCACAGCCTGCTTGTACACAACCTTCAGCAATACCTTCAACAACAGCTGAAGCAACAGCTACGTCAAGTTTAGCTGTGGCATAATAATCGAGGAAAAATAGCGGTTCAGCGCCTTGTACAATTAGGTCATTTACGCACATGGCAACTAAGTCGATACCTACAGTGTCATGTTTTTCTAGATCGATAGCTAAACGCAATTTAGTACCTACGCCATCAGTACCAGCAACAAGTACAGGTTCTTTATAGCCAGTAGGAAGTTGACAGACAGAACCAAAACCACCTAGCCCTCCCATAACTTCTGGACGAGTAGTGCGTTTTACTGCACCTTTAATATTTTCAACTAGGGCATTACCTGCATCTATATCTACGCCAGCATCTTTATAACTTAAAGACTGTTTTTCTTCGCTCACGGGAAACCTCAATTATGTTGTTAGTTTACTTGTACGATAAAGGCGCACATTCTATCAGCGCAAAGACCCGCTGAAAATCTTTAAAATAAATTATTTTTTATATGTGATAAAAATCAGTAACATTATGGTAAGATCTTCATTATGAAACACATGCTTAAGCCATATATGTTCAGAAATTGTCTACTTTTCTTTTGCTTTGTATTACCGCTTAATATTAGCGCTATCGAAGTTGAAAATTTGTACAGCGCAAAAGTTGCTGTAACGTCACAGTCGAACAACGATCGTAACCAAGCACTTAAAAGTGCCTTGAGTGCTATATTAGTGAAAGTTGGTGGGAAAAAAATTGACCATCCGCTAATTAATCAAGCGCAAAAAAATTACAATAAATATGTCACTCAATATCAATATATCCGTGACAACAATAATAATGTATTACTTAATGTCTCGTTTGATGAAGATAAAATTAATCAGCTATTTAAAGATAGTAACCTTGCTATTTGGGGGCGACTAAGGCCACAGGTTATGCTTTGGTTGGTTGAAGAAAATGGCTTTGAACGAAAAATAGTTTCTTCAACATCAAGTTCTTTACTACCGGCAGTTATCGATAATTTTTCTCAGTTACGTGGTTTGCCTGTTGTAATGCCTATTATGGATTTAACCGATGTTACTGCTTTAACACTCACCGATGTTTGGGGGCGATTTTCACAACCTGTAGCACAAGCTTCAGCTCGATATTCAGCTGAGGCCGTGGTCGTGATCAGGCTATCTAATTCGAGCTTAGTGCCAACTCCAGAAGATCCACAAGATTGTCCGCTTTGTCAAAATCACAGTTTGATTGTTGATTGGAGCTTAATGACAGATGCACAAAGTGAGCATGCACAAGTATTTAGTCAACCTTACTCTGGAGATAATGCTGAAGAATTATTAACAACGGCATTATCAGACATTACCGATATTATTTATCAACAATATGCGCTTTCTACAACCAACAGTAATGAGTTTGAAATAGATGTGGCAAATATCGCAACTTTAGCAGACTTAATTGCTGTGTCAGACTTCTTAGCTGATTTATCGGCTGTGCAGTCAGTGCAATTGATCAGTGCAAAGGCAACCAATAGACGTTTTAAGCTCGCCTTAATTGGCTCAAAACAAGCTTTACTCGCCTCATTAAAGTTGAGTGAACAGCTAAACCGGTATATTGATCCTCTGGCAGCGCCTGAAAACAATGAGCAAATACCAATGTTTTATTGGGGTAAAAAGTGAAGAGAGTATCGCAATTAACGCTATCGGTACAATTACCTGATGATGAAACTTTCGCGAGCTTTAAAAGCCAAAGCAATCAAATGGTTGTGCAACAACTAACCCATTTTCTTGATCAAATAACCAAAAGCAACAAGCAAGTACACAGTATGTATTTATTTGGCTTATCTGGCGTTGGAAAAAGCCACTTACTACATGCCAGTTGCGCCTATGCCGACACATTAGGTATTACCTCCTTATGTTTGTCTTTTTCTGAGCTCACACAACTATCGGTTGATGTACTCGATGGTTTAGAGAATATAGATTTAGTTTGCTTAGATGATATTCAATTGATTGCTGGCAATAAAAAATGGCAACAAGGCGTATTCGATTTATATAACCGTATGGTTGAACAAAATAAATGTTTAATTATTACTGGTGATCAAAGTGTAACGAACTTAAATATTAGCTTGCCTGATTTAGTCTCTAGACTGAGTTGGGGCTTAACGGAACAAGTAAAACCATTATCTGATGAAGAAAAATCTGTTTCCTTGCAATATAGAGCGCAGCAAAGAGGTTTGTATATCAGTGATGAAGTTGCGAGCTTTTTAATTAATCGTTTATCACGAGACATGACCAGCTTAATTGCCGCGTTAGAACAACTTGATCAAGCCTCTATAAGAGAACAACGCCGTATTACTATTCCTTTTATTAAAGATGTTTTGTTTTAATGCTTATTAATTAATCAATGACACTCAAGATAAATACAATTTAGGATGAGTGCCTTTGCTAATCTCTCTTTTATTTAAAACTTTGTTGAAGAGCGCTTAAAATACGTTCTTTGCTAGCACGTAACCTATAATCTTCTGATTGATCAATCCATTTAATAATGCCGTGCTCATCAATCAATATAGTAGTAGGAATAGACATCGACTTAAATTTAAATTGATAAGGTTTTGGAAAAGGTAAACCAAAAACAGTCATGATACCTTCAGAGTCTGCACCTAATGACTTTTGGTGTTCTACTCCGTATTTTTTTACCACTTCTAATTCAGGATCAGCAAGTAAGGTCAGGCTCAGGTTATCTCTTTTGATATGAGCACTTGCTTGTTTTGCATTGTCACCCGATAAGGCAAACACTTGCACATCAAACTTTTTAAACTCATTGTCCATTTCTTCAAACATGGTTAATTCACGACTACAATATGGGCACCAAGAACCACGATAAAATTTAAGCAGCGTTCTTTTACCTTTAAATTGTTCACTTGAAAATATTGTGTCTGCTGCAGTTTTTGTTTCAAAGGGTATTAGTTTGTCTCCAATACTTACTTTAATATCACCTAATGGTGTGTTTTTATTCAAAAAAACGAAGATAAAAAAACTACCTATAAACACAGTGAAAACGGCAGGAATAGCAATGGGTAATACCGATAAAAAGGCATTTGGAATAGCAAGGTAAAGGCTATATAAACCTGTAAGAACGCCTACAGACAGACAAAAGAATAATCCTATAGGAAGTTTAGGTACTTTGTTTTTTATTAATTTAGAAAAATAAAGTGCAATTCCCGTTAGCATTATTATTAAACCAACTAAGGAAATTGTTAGTGCAAATGTATTCATTAATATTATCTCAAGGTTATAGTTTAATTGTACCGACTAGTACATTTTGAAATTATTGTACTAACGGGTACAATACTTGTCAAGGCAATATAAAGTGAGGTTGTAATGGGTAAAAAAAAACAATTTGATGAAAATGAAGTGCTCGCGGTTATAGCTGAATATTTTTGGCTTCACGGCTATAATGCAACAAAGGTTGACCAATTATCTGCAATAACTAATTTAACAAAAACAAGTTTATATAATGCCTTTGGCAATAAAGCCGAACTGTTTAAAAAGTCAATCGACTATTTTGTATCTCAGCAGTTGAAAGCTCAATTTCAACTTATTGATATGAAAAAGTCTCTGTCAGAAAACATTGAAGTACTATTAAATGAGCGCTTTTCTAGGGACAAAAATAATAAAATATCTCATGGGTGCATGCTAATAAATAGTTTATTGGAGCTCGCTGGTAACGAGCCCGTATTACTTGAGGTTGTAAATAAACATTTAAGTCATGCGAGAAGTATTATGCTTAAGTTTTTTACTGCATACAAAAAAGATCAACGATTAAATCAATCTGTTGATGTAGAAAAACTTACAGATTTTTTTATGACCAATCTACAAGGCTTGCGTGTTCAGTCTAGAATGCATGAGTCAACTTTGGTCCTATGCAACTCTATTGAAGTTTTCATCACTTATATTAAAGCACTAGAAAACAATAATTAGGTTTGTATCTAATAGCGTATAAATGCTGCTTAAAATTATTTAGTACTGTTAGTTAAATATTTATACAACTAATAAACACGTTACTATTATTGTCGAATAGGTATTGCTTTCTCATAAAACATTTGACCATTTAAATTAATTTTATTCTGTTTGATATTTTTAGCGCTTATATCATTAATTACGCCTGTATTAAGCTGATTAATAATAGGGCTAATGGCTAAATTTTCGTTCCACGTTTTACCTGGCTCCATGGCAATTGGCGCTGATAAATTATTAATAATGCTAGCGGCAGAGGTAAATTCAGGCAATATTCTGCGTGTTACATAATCAACTCTTGGTTTAATGTTTTCATCGCCAATACGACCCCGTTGTCCCCAATTTACGCGGTGCTCTTCACTTTCACTTTGAGGTTGATTTGTAACCGCTATATCGCGGTCAACATTATATCGGGCTTTCATCATAAAACCGTCAAATAGCATGGCGTAGTCTTCGCGTTTACTGGTGTAATTGTAAAATTGTGGCGCATGTTCAGGACTGAAAAAATGGCTTACATCACTTGGGCTATAACTTTTTTCAAGGCTTGTTGCTGTTTCGCCTTGGTAGCGAACTTTTGCCAGGCCATACATTTCAGCGCCGTTTAGCGGATATGATTGGCTTAATAAATCTGAGGGTATACCTGTAGACTGTATGATTTTATCGGCAGCGTCGAGTATACGATCATTGCGGTTTAAGTTTTGCCAAGTGCTTTGGGAAAAGAAGTCATTTGCATGGGCGAGTTCGTGATACATCAAAGAGGCCAAATTATAAAGCCCGTCGTTCGCACTGCGTGTTACTCGGCTATTTCCTGGATAATAATAGCTAGCGTAATCATTATTTTTAACATATCGCCAGGGCATGGCAAAGTTTAAACTGTCGCCAAATGAGGCACGATAGTCGGGCGCTTCGTTGATGGTGTCTCTTTCATCGGGGGTTAACCAAAAGTTATTTGGATCTAAATGAATAGCACCAGTAACTACCCAATAATAGGAAGGGCGAACGTCATAGGAAATAACAATGGCGGTGGTGGCGCGTAATAAATTTTTAAAGTCGTCTTGTGGATCAAAGTTTTGTAAAAACTCTTTAAAGCGTTGCCCCATCCAGTCATGTGAAACCACAACACGGTTCATTATATCTTCAACAGTGGGGTTGGTTGTATCTTGCGCTATTAAGGGTAAGTCGTTTAGGCGACAGCTAGTGCGAAAATCTATGGCATTACTGTAAACACAATCTACCAGTACATCAGCATAGGGTGAGTTAGCATTAAACGGGTGAACCTTAGCTAACCTTGTGTCGTAGGCGATATTCTCATTACTACTAATACTTGCAGCGTTTTCTACTAATATAGCCACTGTATCTTGTTGCTGTGATGTACCGTTTGTAGCGCTAACGCTAAAGGTAACTAAACTATCAGCACTTACCGCAGGTGCCGTAAAGAAAACAGCATATTGGCCATCAGTGGCTTCATTAAAAGTAACATTTGGGCCAGAAAGTTGCTGCCAAGTAATGCTATTTTGTAATAGATCATCTTCTAGGCTGACCCGTAAAGAAACCTTGTTACCTTCTAATACTGCATGCCCGAGCCTGGCCGCTATTTGGCTATTTTCGTTTGATACGGTAAAAGAATGAGACAGGGTTTCGCTTTGACCATTTCGATTAAAACTTACTTGAAAACTGTAATCACCAGCAAAAGAAGGAGTAAAAGCAATGCCTTTTGAATTGTTAGCAAGAAATACAACTGCATTGCCTGCGGTTTGTTGCCAACTTATATTATTTAATGAGTCGTCAGGGTAGTAAAGAAATAGTTCAACCGGTTGATTAGTTTTGCTGTTTTCGTTAAAAGCGATTATACCGGTTTGTGTTACCACAGGTGTAAAGGTATCAATAGGTTCATTACTTTTATTTTTAGCGCCACTGCCACCTCCACAACCTTGTATTATTAAAACAGCAGCAGCTAATATCGTACGATACTTTTTGTGGGAGAAAATATTAGGTTGTAAATGCATAGTATTCATTTTAGCCCTTGTTTGCTGTATGGTTAATATATAGTACTGTTGTAGCTGAGTTTACTTTAGTCATCAGATAATAAATATACTGCACTATTTTTATACAAATTTGTTCTGTTAGTAAAGAGTAATGTGTTTAAGCTGAACTCTGGATAAGCAGCACTTGCTCAATGCCCCTTTTAAGTCATTATCTGCGTTAAAACGTTTATAAATAACTCGATATAGCATTTACTTTACCAACTAAGCTTTTGATTCACTTTTGTATCAAGCTCTCATTATCCAGAGATCAGGCTATTTAAGAAAGAAGATGGGTTAATTCACGGTAAGCTAAGATAAAAAAACACTAATGAAAGGTAACTTTAGTGTTTTTTTAATGGCAAGTGATTCGTGCTTAGTTTTGGTTAAAAAACCAAACCACTTGTTTAGAGAGAAATTATCGAAGAATAGCGTTGTTTATTCTTTCTTTTTACGAATACTTAAGCCAAGCTCTTGTCCGCGATATTTAGCATAGTAACTACCAGCAATGAACATAGTGGTAGCTAAAATTAGTTCACCTACAGCCCATAATTTCTCATCAGCTGAAACCCACAACGTTGTTAAGCTATGCAAAAAATAAATCATCACAATAAAGTTTGACCATGCATAAGTATATGGGTTGCCCTGAACTAAGCCTTTCATGGGAAACAATAAAGGTAGTGTAAAAAATGCCAGTGTTAATGGTACTGATAACGCTGTGTCATCACTAACAATGATCAACCAAAATGGCATATAAAATAATAATGAAAAGTAGCCAAATAAGGTTATTTGTTTAAGTCTTGTGGTTGAAAAGCGTGGTGTAGTTGCCATTTTAATTTTTAGCCTGCATTAATGTCAGCACGTTTTCTGGTGGGCGACCAATAATGGCACGTGTTTGATCACTAACAATAGGGCGCTCAATTAACTTAGGAGTTGCAGCCATTGCAGCAATTAACGTAGCGTTATCAGCTTGAGATAAATTTTGCTCTTTAAACTCGGCTTCTTTTGTTCGCATCATTTCAAGCGGCGAAACGTTAAGCAAGGTTAACAGAGTTTCAATTTCAGTAACATTTAAAGGGTTTTTTAAATATTCAACAACAGTGACTTCATGGTTCTGTTCTTCGATAAGTGCTAGTGTTTGTCGGCTTTTTGAGCAACGAGGGTTGTGATAAATCGTTAACATGTATTTCTCTTAGATTATTTTAAGTTCATCAAATTAAGCTTATTTTAACTGATTTTTTACAAGCGTTTAAGCTTTTCTTGTTGTTCTTGCAGTTGCAATATTCGACCTTTCATGCGTTTTTGTAATAATGGGTTATCTTCAACAAAGTTATATGCTGTTTGCAATTCGTCAACCGCTTTAGGGTAAGCGCCTAATAGTGCGAAAACTTCAGCCTTAGTTGCATGCATTAAGGCTTTTTTATCTTGTTTTCTATACACTTCGGTGAGTAAATCGTTAGCAATAAAATTTTTCGGACTTAACACTAAAAAAGTTTGCAGTAATGATTCGGCTTGCGCATATTTTCCGGCTTCATTTAACACGTTCGCGTAATTTAATGTCACGACTTGGTTGTTTGGCATTAATAAGTTTAACTCGTCAAGCATTGCAATCGCTTTATCAAAATCTTTAACCCCAATATAGGCGTCGGTTAGGGCATCGGCATAAAATAAATTTCTATTGTCATTTTTTAATAAAGCCTCTAGCTGCTTAACGGCAATTTCATAGTCTTTATTTTCATAATAAGATAATGCTAGGCCATAACGCGCTGCTGCTTCAATAGCATAACGTTGTTTATCTATGCTTTGTTGAAAATTAATAATGTTACTTTCAGCATCGCCTTCATATCTTGCCTTTATTCGGGCTTTAGTGAGCTCGAATGCTAAACTTGGCGCTAATGGGCGAGGTGAAAAGTTTTGTGCTCTAATTCTGGCGTCTGCAATACGTGACTCAGGTAGTGGGTGAGTTAACAACATGGCAGGTGGCTTTGATGTGTAGCGATACTTTTCTGCCATTATGTTGAAAAAATCAGGTGCACCTTGCGGGTTAAAGCCACTATTAACGAGTAGCATAATGCCAACTCTGTCGGCTTCTTGCTCGTTGCCTCGCGTGTAATTTATGCTGGCTTGTTGTGAGGCTGCCATTGTTGTACTAAGCGCTGCCATGCCTACGGTTGGGTTTATTAGCGTAAGTAAAACACTAGACACCATAGCCGCCATAGTTAATGGTTGAGATTTGTTTTGAGACTCAAGTCTTCTGGCTAAGTGGCGCTGCGTTACATGAGATATTTCGTGTGCAACAACTGAGGCTAGCTCACTTTCTGTATTTGCGGTTGTGATCAAGCCACTATGAATAGCAATATGTCCGCCAAAAAAAGCAAAGGCATTAAGCTCTTGGTTACGAATAACAAAAAACTCAAAACTGTAGTTAACATCTTTAGCGTTTCGCACCATGCGATTGCCTAAATCGTTGATATATTCTGTTAGTACGGGATCATGCAATATCGGTTGAGTGGCACGAATTTGACGCATCATTTCACCGCCTATTTGGCGTTCTTTTTCAATAGAGAGAACACTGACACCTGCTGATCCTATTTCAGGTAATTTATTTCTATTGGTTTCAGCACTCGCTGCCAAAGCACTCGTTGTTATTGAAGTAAAGGCAAGTGCAATAATAAGCGGTTTTAATTTAAACAAATTTAGTTTTCCATTTTATAAAATGTATTATCGTTGGTCATAATTTAGCTTTGTAACTCTGAGTGCTTACGATAAATTTCTTTGCAAAACTCAGCAATTGAATAACCTTTGATATCAATAATGTCAAAAGACTGGCTAAGCACGCTAATAAGTTCATCAACACGTTGGTTTGCATAACGAATAAGGGCATAATCGGCGATATCACCTTTTTGAAAGGTGTAGACAATAAAAGGTACTAATGAGTTCAATTTAAACAATATTTGCATTGTTTGCGGTGTCCAAACAATAAATGGACAATGCGGGTTATTAAACTGAGCTTCTTTTACCGGTTCATTATTATTCATTGGGTAACAATGTAACTCATAATCTTGTTCATTAATATTATGATAAAGTGAAATTTTTGGCTTACCTGTCGTTACTTTACCTATAATATTACTCGATTGCTTAGCAAGTTTTAGGTTCCAATTGCTTTGGTCGAGTAATTGTTTAAAAGGGTTATTGAAACCATGAGTTAACATTCCGTCCATTTCTCTTATAGCATTGCTTGCTAGTTGATAAATCGAGGGAATATCGCCCCAGTTTAATTTATTTTTATAAGCGTTAATCTCTTTAAGACTTGGGTTTTCAGAAAGTTTGCTCATATATTTTCTATAACCTCTTTAAATTATTAAAAATACATCAAAAGAATTACCAAATGTCATTGTAATCAATTGTCGCAAATTAGATAATCAAACTAAAGCACCACGCATAGTTTATTTATGACTTACGAATACGATGCCACACAAGATAAATGTCCGGTTCCACTGGTAAATTTACGCTTAATACTAAGAAAGTTAACACCCACTGATAGTTGTCTGATACGTATTTGCGATAACGGGTCTAAAAAAGATATTCCTAAGTTGTTATTAAAGCAAGGGTTTTACTTTGAAGAGCGTATAATTGATCAACATATTATTGAATTAATGATTAGAATGGAAAAATAAATATTATGGTTTCACTGTTTAGCGATTGGTACAAAAGAAATTTTTCGGATCCGAGTGCGGTAACCTTAATGGTTATCCTAATTTGTACTTTTTTGTTTGTGTATTTTTTTAGTAGTTTGTTAATGCCTGTTTTTGTCGCCGTTGCCATTGCCTTTTTATTAGATTTGCCGGTAAACAAACTAGCAAAGTTTGGTTTGTCTCGTAGTCTTTCTGTCGTTATTGTGGTGTCAGTATTTGTCGGACTAACGTTAGTGGGAATATTAGGTTTAATGCCAGTGATATGGCAGCAAAGTTCTAATTTACTTCAAGAAGTACCTCAAATGGTTGGCAAAGGGCATACCTATTTATTGGCCTTGCCTGAGCAGTACCCTGAATTGGTTAGTGCCGAACAAATCGGCAACGTTATTACCTTAGTTAATGATAAGTTAATTGAATGGGGGCAGTTAGCATTGCAAGCATCGCTTGGCTCAATTTCAAATGTGGTCGCATTATTGATTTATCTTATTTTAGTGCCGTTAATGGTGTTTTTCTTTTTGAAAGATAAAAGTGTACTTTTTGATAGTTTGCGTAAATTTTTACCCAAAGACCGCCGAATGGCAAAGCAAGTGGGTAGTGAGATGAATCAACAAATCATGAATTACATGCGTGGTAAATTAATCGAAATTATTATCATTGGCACAGCATCAACCATAGCTTTTATAACCTTAGGGCTTAACTATCCTGTTTTACTTGGGGTTTTAGTTGGGTTTTCAGTGCTTGTTCCTTATGTTGGTGCAACCATAGTAACCTTACCTGTTTTATTGGTGGCTTTATTTCAATTTGGTACCAGTGCTGAGTTTGGTTATGTGATGATAGCCTATGCAATTATTCAAGCGCTTGATGGTAATTTGTTAGTGCCATTACTTTTTTCTGAAGCGGTTAATTTACACCCTGTTACTATTATTATTGCGGTAATATTGTTTGGTGGCTTGTGGGGTTTTTGGGGCGTATTTTTTGCTATTCCTTTAGCAACCCTTGTTAAGGCAGTGCTTAATGCTTGGTCGACAACGACACAAGCTGAAGGCATTACCGAGAGTTAATAGATAACCTGAACTCTGGATAAGCAGCACTTGCTCAATGCTCCCTTTTAAGCCATTTTCTGCGTTAAAACGTCGATAAATAGCGCGCTATTCATCAACGTTTTGCCTTGGAAATGGCATAAAATGAAGCATTGATGATGTCTATTATTGATGTTCACCTGGCTATAGCATTTACTTTATTAACTAAGCTTTTGGTTCACTTGAGTTTCAAGCACTCATTATCCAGAGTTCAGGTTAGATAACTTGTCTGCGCTATAAAAACTAAAGCCTTACTTTAGGCTTTAGTTTACATTTTCACTCCCCTTGTACTGACTCACGGCTATTAAACCTGCTAATACTCATTGAAATAAAGAATCGATTATTTTCAGGCGGTTTAAATCGTCAATTACTTATTATATTTGCTATAACTTAAACTTGGCGTTGTTTCTGCCTTTACTAACCTGGATAAATTTAAAATAGCTTAGGTTAATTAGCACTAAGTTATTGAATAAAATGTTTATAAAATTCACTTTTTTTATTCTATAATCGAATAGTTGTAATAAGGCAAAATATTGCCATATCGATATAAAACGTCATCTTTTAATATAAAAATCAATAGAGTATAAGTGTTTTGAAAAACGTAAATAGCAAATCTAAGTTACAAGCTGGTGAAGTAGCGCTTGTTGGATCTGGTCCTGGTGATGCTGAATTACTTACCATTCGAGCCTTACGTTTTATTGAACAAGCAGAAATTGCTATTTATGACCGCCTAGTTAGTGATGAAATAATGGCGCTTTTACCGGCTGATTGTGAACGCCTATATGTTGGCAAAGAACAAGCTAAACACTGCGTACCACAAGATAGAATTAATGAACTTTTATTACAATATGCTCAGCAAGGCAAAAGAGTACTTCGTTTGAAAGGTGGCGACCCTTTTATATTTGGTCGCGGTGGTGAAGAAGCTCAATACTTATTAAAAAATGGTGTTAGCTGCCACCTGTGTCCTGGTATAACGGCGGCTTCGGGTTGTACCACATACGCTGGCATACCTTTAACCCATCGCGGTGTTGCTCAAGGCTGTACTTTTATTACCGGTCATATGCAAAATGACGGACAGTTGAACTTACCTTGGCAAAGCTTAAGTGATAGTAGCCAAACCATAGTGTTCTATATGGGCATTAATACTCTGCCAAGTATTACAGAGCAGTTAATAAAGCATGGCCGCAATGCTAATACACCTGCTGCGCTTATAAGAAAAGGCACGCAACCCGAGCAACAAATTTTTCGCGGAAAAATATCGAACCTTGCAGCATTAGTAGCAGAGCATAAAATTACCCCACCGACATTAATTGTTATTGGTGACGTAGTTAACCAGTTAACTGATGTTGCACTAGCAAAGCCTGGATTTTTAGACGCTGATAATTATCAACAAAATTTACAACTTTCCTCAGATAATAGCTAATTATTTCACGCCATTATTTGGTAAGAAAAAAAGGCTTAACAATTTAATTGTTAAGCCTTTTTTGTCGGTACTTGTGTAGATATTTTTGCGAGTGTTTTCAAGCAATAACCAGTGATGATTTAAAGCTTGTTTAATACCTCTAAAACAACTTCATGATGATCTTTGGTTTTAAATTTATTAAAAATATGTTCTAAATTTCCATTCTCATCAATAAGAAATGATGTTCTCACTACACCCATATTTTCTCTACCCATAAACTTCTTTAACTGCCATACGTTATAAGCTTCACATACAGCATGATCTTCATCAGATAATAAGGTGAAGTTCAGTGTTTGTTTATTAATAAAGTTTGTAAGTTTTTTTGGCGTATCAGGGCTTATGCCTAATACAACTACATTTAAATCATCAAGTGCTGATTTAGAGTCTCTTAATGCACAAGCTTGTACCGTACAACCCGGTGTTGAAGCTCTTGGGTAAAAGTACACCAGTACTTTTTTACCTTTGAATGAGTCTAACTCAACAGAATTACTGTCTTGATCGAGTAATGTAAATTTCGGGGCAGGTTGGCCTATTTCTAACATTTGTTATTATCCTTTATCATTTAGCTAATACACGAGGAGTGTAACGGTTATTTGGTTGTTTAATCTATTTGGTTAGATTGGACTTTCTTTATACAGCCTTGAACGTCGAATTGCTCACACAATTGGAGAAAATCACTTTCAAGATTTTCAATACTGGTTTCTTCCATCAGTGCGATTAAAATGGATGCACTCATATGATTGTTTTTTTGATTAATTTCAGACTTTAATGATGATATGTCGATATTACGCGTAGCAAAAAATGCGGTAACAGCTTTTAAAACGCCAGGCTGGTCGATACCGGCATAATCCACTTGATAGTGATGAACAAAATCTTGCTCCCGGTAACCTGAAGTTCGTTTCATCATAGTGATAAGTTCAAGTTTATGCGCTACAGCGGGGAGTTTACTTTCTAATTGATGAATAGCTCTATTATTACCAGTAAGCAACATAATTAAGGTAAATTCTAAACCGAAAATTGCCATTCTACTGTCTATAATATTACAGCCACATTCGCTGGCTAGTTTAGTTAAATCACTAACACTACCTTTACGATCTGGTCCCATGGCCGTTAAAACTAAATACTCGCTCATCAATAAACCTAACTGTGATATTTAAAAAAAGCTATTGTAACGTATGTTACATAGCTAAAGCCAACGTGAATAATGTTTGTTCAATTTAGATCAGTATTTGGATTAAGCTTTTAAATATCAAGGTAAGCTGATAAATATAACAGCACAGTTCTACTCTACCTAAACGCGCGGAGCATGTTGCCCCTATGGAATTAAAAATTAATGTCATTGATGCATTCACTGATATAGCATTTAAAGGTAATTCAGCAGCGGTTATTATCGTCGAAGATTGGCTCAATGATGCCTTAATGCAAGCAATTGCTTTGGAAAATAACTTATCAGAAACGGCATTTGTAAAACAAATAGCCCCAAATAGTTATGAAATACGTTGGTTCTCACCGATAACAGAAATCGATTTTTGTGGTCATGCAACCTTAGCGGCTTCATTTGTTATTTTTAAGCTACACCAAGATGTAAAGAAGATTAACTTTTACGCTAAAGCTGTCGGCAATTTATCGGTTACAGAACAAAGTAATGGTTATATTGAAATGATATTTCCAAATAAAATGCCTGAAATTGTTAACGATATACCCGAAGCTCTAATCAATGGCTTATCAATTAAACCCTTAGAAGTTTTGCTAAATGATCAGGCTTATTTTGCGGTTTACCAAGATGAATCAGCTGTTCGTTCAGTACAACAAAATATTGAATGGATTAAACAGCTTGCGCCTTTTGATGTAGTCGTTACCGCCCAATCGACTGAATATGACTTTGTTTCTCGTTATTTTTGGCCAGCTAATGGCGGGCACGAAGACCCTGTTACAGGATCTATCCATAGTGGTTTAGCGCCTTTTTGGGCAATAAAACTCAATAAACTTGATTTAGTCGCTTTTCAAGCATCTGCACGCGGAGGAAAGTTATTGTGCAGTGTAAAAGGCGATAAAGTTCATATTTCAGGTAAAGCAGTGCAATATCTTGAAGGAATCATTACCGTTTAGTGTGATTTCAAAAAATATAAAATAAGGCATTAAAGAAGACTAGGTTGTTACTTTTATTGAGTATATTTAATGCAAGCAAATTAACTCAGAGCTTAATCAATATTACTTACCTAAACCTTAAACGATTTATATAGCGGATAATACAAAATGAATAAGCCTATTGGCGTTTCAAATACGCTTTATGGTATTTAAATAGAAGAAGATAGAAGTTGTAGCGCAAAACTAAAAGGTTAAATAAAGCTTACGATTAAAACTTCGTTACTTTTTATGATAAATATACCCTCAATATCTTGTGTTTGTATTTTCAGGCAAGTACCATGGTGCGCTGCTGATTTTAGCTATAAACTCATTAACTTGGTAGCGATGAAATAAATGAGATGATTTAGGGAACTTAGCCCTGTTTCAGTCATCAAATAGCGTTATAGATGTATTGCTTGAACTTTACGACCTTATGTTTTTACAGCGTGTCGTAATAAATAAAAATGTTAATCATAAATATAACAAGCAAAATTAAATTTAGAAAGATTCAGATTTGTATCCTCGGGAGTGTTAATGAATCGCAAGATATTTTATTTTTCATTATTAAGTGTTGCAGTTGCTAGCTGTAGTACAGTAAATAATAAGCAAGCAGTAGGCGATTTTGAATACGCGAAACATAAAGAAGTACCTGCGTTAAAAATACCTTCAGGCTTAGCCAAGCCTAAAAAAGTTGATACATACTTTGTTACTGATGAAATAAACCATGAAGGGCCAGTTGGTGCTAGTGTTGATGTACGAGCACCTTCGCTTGTATTGCCGGTTGCCGCATCTACAAGAACAGAAAATACTACCTCAGCGTCTAAAGTTTGGTTCGACCAAGTGCTTGACGATGAAGATTTACGTGCTTTTATCATAAAAGCCATAAAAGGACAGTTGGCATCAGACAACGTTGAACTAACCCAAATCGACGAAGAGGGTTTTGAGTTCAAATCAGACTGGTATCATAAAGAAGTAGAAGAAGGTAGCTGGTTATTTAAAGAAATAACCATTGCTGAAAGCATTAAATATCGTTTCTTACTAGAAAGTAAGTCGCACGGACGAAGTGTTGCTTTAGTGGTTGAGTTACTTGACTACATGAAAACCGATAAATCAGGCGGCAGTAAGAAAATAGATATAATTGACCAACAACGTGCTGAAATGAACATGTTGAATGAAATTATCGCCCAAGTTGATTTCCAATATCGTTTAAAACAACAAGAAAACCGTTTGTTACGCGCTAATCATAAGTTTGTTAGCTTAGGTGAAAATGTTTCTGGCGAGCCAGCGTTTATTGTTGAAATTGACGAAGACTTGTTGTGGTCTAATTTACCGCTGTTCTTTGAAGAGCATGGTTTTACAATTAAAGATCTTAACGAATCAACCAAAATTTACTTTGTTGATTATGTTAAACCTGAAACCAGTTTTTGGGATAGTATTTGGGGCGATAGCGTGCCTGTTGTAGATTTACCGAATGGTAAATACCAATTTCAACTAGAAAAAATGGCAGATAAATCTGTTGTTACCCTATTTGATAGTGAAGGCAATGCATTACCTGAAGCAACGTTAGAAAAAATATTTGACGTTATGGAATCAGGACTGTCATTTAAAGATACATTTTAATGCGTTGAATGAATTATCCTCAGCGATAAATTGTGATAAAAAACTCCGTTAATCGGAGTTTTTTGTTTTCTGGGCTAAATCACTTTCTTTGGTTACTGTTGGCATTTTGTGAGCTGATTTTTGTGTTCTAGGCAGGGTTTCTTTTAAGTCATTTAAACTTTTTTTACGCAAAGGTGTTTTTGCACTTTTTTGAAAGGTACTTAAATTACCAATTAATATAACTAAGGCAATAATGACAATGGTGGGTGCAACCCAAGCTTCAGTTAATATGCTGGTCATAGTGCTCATAGTGCTCATAGTGTAATACTCCAAATACAGGTATAAATCTAATTTCATTATTGTCGTAATGAAACTGTTTATGGCTAAATCTTATGTTTACCTAAACTGTTAGTTTATTTTAGTTAAGAATGCTGTTTTGCTGTTTGCTACTTTTAAGCTTCAGCGGTGTTAATGATGTAACGTTGATATAGTTCTGGTAATAAATGTAAAAGTTCGTTTTTTCCCTGAATATCAGTACTTAACAATGTCTCAGCTAAGAGTTTCTCGCTATAAAATTTTTTGTATTCTTTCGATAGTGGCAGGTACGAAAGGTGCCAGGGCTCCTGTGCAACACCACCACGAAATTTATCATAAGGTAAAAAGAAGCCAAACGATTTTGCATGTTCTTGAAGCCACACACTTAAAGGATAAAAATAGCCGGAGCTTTGATATTCCCATGGCTCTAGTGCTAACGCTTGATCTTGAGGTAATAAATTTTTTGCATATACATCAATGTCGCAGCCCCAATGGTGACGACTCGCACCAGGCAATGCGGAGAATAACATAATGGCGTGTATTTTTTCACGCTCACTGAGTTTTTCAATCGCTAATGTTTGATTAGCTTTATCTTTAATAGCAGTAATACCCGAGAACTTATTGTTCCAAATGGCCAACTGTCTATCAAAGCTACGAAAACCGCTTGCTATACAAAGCTCGAAACCGGCAGCTTTAGCAGCTAATGTTAACTGCTCGAATGCTGATAGCATTTCATGGTGAATCCCCACATTTTGCGTTAACCAATGAATATGACGCTCAGTTTTACCGGTTAATATTAACTCAAGTTCGCTCATGTTAGGTCTGTTAGGCATGGTCGGTTAATGCATTAACTAATGTTTGGTAATAAACATCAGTTAATAAAATTAAATCTTGAACTGCAACGCATTCGTTAACTTGATGAATAGTTGCATTACAAGGGCCAAGCTCAATAACCTGTGCACCTGTTGGCGCAATAAATCTGCCGTCTGATGTGCCGCCGCTGGTTGAGAGTTCAGGAGTAATCTTACAGCAAGTTTTAATCGCTTGAACAACAGAGTCAACCAGTGTGCTCGGCTCAGTTATAAAAGGTTGGCCGTTAAATACCCACTTTATGTCATAGTCGAGTTGATGCTGATTTAAAAGTGCCTCAACTTTTTCTACTATCATTTCTGCTGTTAACTCTGTGCTATATCTTAAGTTAAACAAGGCAGTTAAATGACCCGGAACGACGTTAGTTGCCCCGGTGCCTGATTGGATATTAGATAATTGAAAACTTGTCGGTGGAAAATATTCATTACCCTTATCCCAATGAAATTTACTTAATTCATCTAATGCAGCCATAGCTTTATGAATAGGGTTAATAACATGTTCAGGGTAGGCAACATGGCCTTGTTTACCGCGAATAGTTAATTCACCTGATATAGAACCTCGACGACCATTTTTAACAACATCGCCTAGTTTACTGGTACTTGAAGGCTCACCAACAATACAGTAATCAATTTTTTCATTTCGTGCTTCAAGTGTATCAATAACGCGCGTTGTGCCGTTGATAAAAGGGCCTTCTTCGTCACTGGTGATCAAAAATGCAATTGAGCCTTTATGATCAGGGTGATCGCTAACAAACCTTTCTGTAGCGACAACCATAGCCGCTAAACTGCCTTTCATATCTGCAGCACCTCGACCATAAAGCATGCCGTCAGTAATTACAGGCTCGAAAGGAGGAGTAAGCCAGCTGTCAAGGTTTCCAGCGGGCACAACGTCAGTATGACCGGCAAAACAAAATACCGGGCCAGTGTTACCTCGTCGAGACCATAAGTTGGTGGTATCTTCAAATACCATGCTTTCATTATTAAAATCTAATTTGGCTAAACGGTCAGACATAAGTTGCTGACAGCCAAAATCTTCTGGGGTTACAGAAGGACGTTCAATTAATGCTTGGGCTAATGAGATGGTGATATTTGGATGTTTTGTCATGAAGGTACCGTTATAACTAGCAGAAAACTGCTTGATATTGACTGTCTTTAAACCCGACTAAAAATGCTTGGTCATGTTTAAGGAGTGGACGTTTTACTAACGTAGGTTGTGCTAGAATGTTTTCTTTTATAACTTCATCGCTAAGGTTGTTTTTAATTTCATCACTGAGATTACGAAATGTAGTGCTTCGTTTATTTAATAAGGAAGTTAAATCTGAAGCGCTAATAAATTCTTGTAATAATTCAGCGCTTAAACCGTCAGTTTTAAAGTCGTGAAATTGGTAAGGAATATTCTCTTGCTCTAACCATTTTTTTGCTTTTTTTACGCTATCGCAGTTTTTAATGCCATAAAGTATTGTCATTTTATTTCCTGATTATATTACTTGATAATTATGTTTTATAAGGGCGTTTGTCGCTGCTGCTATTTTATCTGATTTTACGAGCACATAGTCGGTATCAAACGTAGAAATAGCAAAAATACTGATTTTTTCATTCGCTAAAACTGTAGATATGTTTGACATTATGCCTGTTAAACTAAAATCTAATGGGCCAACCACTTCAAATGCTTGCCAACCAAGCTCAGCCTCTTCACTGTCAATTTCAATGTGTTCAGGTAAGACAATTGAAATTTCATCATAGGTTTTGGCTAGAAAAAATATTGGCGCGTTAAATACCGCATCGGGTATAGCACTTTCACGTTGTAAGCTATGAATCGCAAATGTTTCAGTTAAACGGCGCAGGGTTAAATTGCTCATAAATAACTTCTTGATAATTTAAATCTTGTGGGCATTACTATAACGGTTAATACGTATGATCTCTAGCGATTATCATACAATACAGTGCAACCAAGTATGCTTGAATTGCTATTTAATAAACTGGTTAACCTGTACTTAGGTTGTATTAAATGAATTATTGCTGTCAAGCTAGTGTATTTATATGTCTAGAGTTAAATATAAAGTCAATTAAATGGCTTAATTTAAAAATTGTGCATTTAATGATATCCACATAAGCTGTGGGTATCATTGTGTACAACTATTGTTTAACTGTGTAAGTGTTTGTTTATAAATTGTTTATCGTGTTGGTTAAAAAGTGACAGGTGCAATTTAAAAAAATAATTTTTAGATAAGTTATTAAAATATCCCATTTGTAATCAAAGTGCTAAAAGATCGTATTTTTATCAGGGTAGATCGTACTATTAACCATGAATACACAGAGTAGAGTAATAATACGTGTGATTTGTAACCATAGTTTTTTTTGCATTAATGCACTTTTACTCACAAGGCAAGATAAAAGTAATAATTTTCTACGATTAGTGGGTTTGATTTAATATAAGTTTAATAAGTTGGATATATCGATCATCAGTGCCACCGAATTGCATTTATCGTTGCCAGCAAATTATATTTAAGTTTGCCACCCTAAAATTTTTAAGCATTTAGAAAAAAGATGTAATCATTCATTTATTTTATGGCAATTGTGAACCTAAAACAGACGTAGTATAACTCGACTAATATTTCGGTTTGAGCACATTGCTGATATTTCAATGAGCCTGACTCCGCAGTTTATATTTATCCTTATTTATTTTGTTACGTCACAAATTTAACTGTGTATTTGTACAGATTAGTGCGATTTCCTGCTTTCATCCAATAAAAAGGAAATATTCTCGTTTATGTCTTTAGCATAACGAGATGTTTTATTAGTAACTTATTGTAGATAGTGAATAAATCAGGTATGTTTTGATTATCTTAAAATATGAAAGAAGGATTTTTTCCTTGTTTAAACAAGGAATTTTTCCTCATAATAAGCTGTTTTATTTCCAGTTGTTTTACGTAGTTTGAATAAATACTCATGTTACTTACATCCCTTATTTTAATTGACAAGGCGCCCCTTTGCTGTTTTAAATAGCCCACCTAATTTTTATATAGCATGACTACACAATGTCTACATGCAAAATAACCAAGTCTTTTGTAGACAAACTTACTCTTCCTGAAAAAGGGCAAGTTTTCTACCGAGATTCTGAATTAAAAGGCTTTGCCGTTCGTGTGACTACAGGCGGTAGTAAAGCGTTTATTCTAGAGAAACGTATCAACCGCAAACTCAAACGAATAACACTGGGTCGCTATCCTGAAATAACGGTTGAAATGGCGCGTAAAGAGGCACTTAAGTATTTAGGTGAAATTGCTACAGGTATAGATCCCATTGCCAAAAGACAGCAAGCACAAGCTGAGCAAACAACGCTATGGCAAGTATGGCAAGATTATCGTCGTGTTAAGTCTTACTTAAAAGATAAAACCTACGTTCAATATGAAATGTATTTGAACGGTGAGTTAAAGGATTGGAAGAATAAGCGCCTCGTCGATATTACAAAAGACATGGTTTCGGTGCGTCATGGCAAACTATTAAAAAGCCATAGTCCTTCCTACGCCAATACCGCTATGCGTATTTTAAGTGCCATATACAAATTTGCTAAAGAGCATTACGAAGACAATAATGGGTTAAGTTTATTTCCTCACAACCCTGTTGAGCGACTTGGGCAAATGAAAGCATGGGCTAAAGAGCCTAGACGCCAAAACATCATTAAACCAACGCAATTAATATCTTGGTACAAAGCACTTCAAGAAATGAAATTTAATGCAGAGGCAGAATCACACCATGTAGGTGCAGATTATATCTTATTTTTATTGCTAACAGGTTTACGAAAAAATGAAGGGGCAACGCTTTTATGGGATAACGTTGATTTGGAAGAAGGAACCATACATATACCTGATACCAAAAACAAAGAGCCGTTAACATTGCCATTATCTGATGTACTGATTGCCATACTCAATTATCGACAACGTTTTAAAATCAATAACTATGTGTTTTCTTCACGAAAGTCACAGTATTTTGCTTACCCAGAAAAAGCCTTAAAACACCTATGTGAAAAGTCAGGTGTCAAATTTACCTTTCATGATTTAAGGAGGACGTTTATTACGGTCGCTGAATCGTTAGATATATCATCCTATGCCATTAAACGACTCGTTAATCATAAAAGTGGCAATGATGTTACTGAAGGTTATATTATTGCAAACCATGACCGCTTACGAGCGCCTATGCAACGCATAACAGACTTTTTTAAAGATAACTGCAACATAACAATGGAAGATTATGTATCAAGATAAAATTGAAATTGAAGCTAAATCGCTTATAGCAAGCGCTAGTGAGGGATATAATCACCCAAATGTGTTCATTCGTGAAAAACTGCAACCGTTAGATTTCGTGCTTGAAGAAGAAGGTAATGACGCCGCACATATTGCCCGTGATATTCTATCAAAACGCACTAATGAAGATATTTTGTTAATGTCTATCGGTATTGATTCGATGTTACAAGTTGGTGAAAATTTATTAACAATCCTTTCTATGCAGCAACTATCTGCTTCCACAACGAGAAAGGCGATTACATTTACTCAAGGTCGTGCTTTATATTTACTTTCTGATTATTTCGATTTAACAACAATAGCGGTTAAAAAAGCTCTGTGGTGTGAAATGTTTGCCACGTTAACACTTATGCAGTCGGCTGAGATTTCAGGCGCTAGGCATAAAAGCTATGGTGATGACGATATGTCGCAAGCAATGAAGTTATATTCAGAGAAATTTATCCTCGATATGGCTACAGAAACATTAGATAGTATTGCGCGAGCAGAATGTTTATTTGATAAAAAACAAAAATCAGTCATAACAGGCAGCAAAGGTGGTACTTCAAAAGGTAAGCGAATAGAGCCCCTCAAAGACGAGGTCATTCGACTATATTTGGCAAAATACACGAGTCGTTCGAATCGACACGCTAGTAAATTAATTGAAGCTGAATTAATCGAATTAGGCAGCCCTTTACTGGCTTTATCAAGTTCAGAAGAAAAACAGGTGGAATTTGGAAAGTGGATAGGTAAATTTAAAAATGGTCAAATTAAGCTTTCTATTAATTAATAATACGCCAAAAGTATACTTATACCCCCTATAAGTATACTCCTACGCCCTATAGGTATACCGCTACCCCCTAGCGACATTCATACCAATTAAAACATGATCAAAACTGTACTCGTCTTTTAAAACTACGAGTAACAAACATGCAAATCAAATTATTAAATACCAAAGAAACAGCTGCTATTTTAAGTGTTAGTGAAGCCTTTCTTGAGCGTGACAGATGGGCAGGCGCAAGAATTCCATTCATCAAGGTAGGCGCTCGAGCTATTCGTTATCGTCTACAAGATATCGAAAAGTACATTGAAGATAACTTATGTTATTCAACCAGTGAAGGTGGAATGGCGTAATGCAATATTCTCAGCATTTTTTCACTGGTTTATACCCAGAACAATACCTAGGCCAAAACCCTTTAGGGGGTAAACATGCCTAAGTTAACTAATGAGCAAATTCGCCTGTTAATTTGGCTATCTTATCGCGAAACGCATTTTGAAATATGCCGTGAAATTGGTTGCTCATACCGTAAAGTAAATGGCCTTCATAGTTACATTAGTAAAGATGGTGTTCCTTACAAGTTTGATATGCGAACACTCGTTAAACTTGTTAACGAAAACCTTGTAACGAGCGAATTTATTTATCCATTTGGTGTGAAGCATGAGCATTACTTCTTGACTGAAGCAGGTCAAGTTTATGTCTTGATGCTAGCGATAGCGCGCTAGTTACATGAATACTTTTAAAGAAAAAATACTCGTTAAAGCCATTAACGATAAAGATAATGTTATTGCACCTTATTTAGCTCAAGTTGATAGGGCGGATGCTGCATTTATTACGAGAAAGCTAGCGCCTTTTTCTAACATCATTAAAAGCACGATTTTAACGCAGGCATTTAACAAACCAAGTGACTATGAGCGTAATCGTCATATTTTGGATACCTCAACCCAACTTTATCAATTATTACCCAATAAGCTCGCCAGTATGTTCTTTTGTTTTGATGATGACATTAACGCTAAAGCGAAAGAGTGTGCGAACTATTGCCGACAAATTGTTATCGACCCGCAAAAGGTTAGTTTTCTTTATGTCCATCATGTAAATTCCGTTAACGGAATGTCGACGCCTGATATTTCCGTTAACGAAAATCATAAGCCAAACAGTAGCGAAATTGAGCGAAATATTTCGCCCGTATTTCGTAACGAAAAAGTAAGTGGTAACGAAACCGTTAACGAAAGTTTTGCTCCCGTTCGCTATACCAACAGCGAAAAGGCTAGCGAATTCGCTATGGCAGAGCAAAAAACCGTATATGAATTTTTATCCCGTTATGTTGAAACCTTTTCAATCAAACCTATTGAGCTAAATAAAACAATTCAGCTTTCAGGTTGTATAAAGCGTTATGCTGATAATCGTTGGTGGTTACGCAAGTTTCGCAAACTCATTACCCAAGCAAATGAAAAGGCCGCATTGCATTTAAATTTCGTTAACAGTAAAAGACAAGTTTATGCCAGTAACATAACGACTAAAAATCGTATTGCTCAACGGTTACGAAATCAAGAATTACTCAGTTCAAGTTTCATTCTTAACGAACAAGGTCAACGCTATTCATTACAAGAAATATCTGACTTAAATGTGTCAAACCCCAAGGTACGAAAAGACGAGCTTATTTGCCGAGCAAGAGGCTTTGAAAACCTCGCTAAAGAGTTAGGCCATGAGGCTTTATTTATTACTGTTACTTGCCCTTCAAAATATCATCGCGCGTTTGCTAAGTCTGGTGCTGCGAATCCAAAGTGGCAAGGGTTAATGCCTGATGCGGCCAACGCGTATTTAAATCGCCAATGGCAAAAAACAAGAGCAGAGCTTCAAAGACAAGGTATTTCACCTTATGGCTTTCGTGTCGTTGAACCTCAACATGACGGAACACCGCATTGGCACATGTTGCTTTTCATTGACGCTGAAAAACTTAAAGCCTTAGAGAGCGTTATTCGCCGTTACGCCTTAGAAGTTGATGGTGATGAAAAAGGCGCGGCAGAGAATCGTTGTGACTTTAAAAAAATCGACCCAACAAAAGGCTCAGCAACGGGCTATATCCTAAAGTACATCGTTAAAAATATTGATGGTGAAGGAGTTGGCGAAGATAAGTTTGGTAATGACTCGCTATTGGTCGCACAGCGCATTGATGCATGGGCGTCTTGTTGGTGTATTCGTCAATTTCAACAAATTGGTGGTGCAAGTGTTTCTGTTTGGCGTGAACTCAGGCGGTTACGTATCAAGTTCATGGATAAAGCCGATAGCGTATTAGAGCAAGCGCGATATGCTGCCGATAACAGTGATTGGCAAGGTTACACGCTCGCTATGGGCGGATTACACATAAAACACAAAGACAGACCTATTCAGTTACATTACGATTTAAATATTAATGAGCAAACAGGCGAATGCCTGCAAAGTTATTATGATGGAGAACTGATACTCAAAGTAAAAGGGTTATGGTTCGCAGGTAAAGCGGTTGTAACACGTCATTACCACTGGAAAATAGAAAAAGCATAACAGCCTTAGGTAAAGCCTAATATCGTCCAGAATAGGCTAAAGGCTTATTTTGTTGTAAATCTACAAACATGAGCAACTCAGCACACCTCAAAAGAGCCTTTAGCTAGAAATAGGCTTTAGCTCACACCGAAAAACACTCAAATAGTAATGTTAAGGCTTTAGTTAGTCGACTGCCAGAATGGTAAAGATGCTTTTACTTGGAGTTCTGTAAATAACTGTACTAATAAAAGTCAATACAACTGAGTGGACTCAAATAACAGTTGAACTTAAAGCCTATACTCCTACTGTAAATGAGTTTCCTAATTAATTATTTAGTCCGGTAGTTATAATTAAATGTCTTCTTAGATGAATATTATAAGGATATTTATAATATAAGTAGCATTGATCTTTACTTGTGATGAATATACAATTCAAGAGCTCTTTAGTGTATTTTTGATTGAATTTAATGGTTTAATCTAGTTTGGCGTTGCGCCAAACTCAAATTTATTGAGTACATTTACAGTTGCGAAATCAAATTATTGATCCGTGATATGTACTCATACTTCGCACAGATAACGGATCAATAATTTGATTCCGCGTCTTTAAGTAAAGAGTAAAAAAGCGATGCAAGGTAACTTGCATCGCTAAATTTAATTAAGAAATGATTTTAATGGAATTTAAAATAGTTCAAGCATTAATTAAAGAGTTCCCTGAACTCAAAGAGCTTGTCAAAAAAACACCTTCTACGCACTATAAAGTATTCAAAATACCTAAACGCACTATTGGCTTTAGGACTATTGCTCAACCTACCTCTTCATTAAAAGACGTTCAACGAAAGGTGGTAGATTTATTGCTTCCTCATGTAAAAGTTCATCATGCAGCTAAGGCATACATAAAAAAATGTAGTATAAAAGATAACGCTGCTGTTCATTTGAACTCACAATATTTATTGAAATTGGATTTCGAAAATTTTTTCAATAGCATCACACCTATAATGTTATTTAAAGTGCTAGCGGAACAAGGAGTGAGTGTATCTAAAAGCGATTCCAAAATATTATCAGAAATATTATTTTGGAATAGGTCAAAAAAAATTAATGCTCCATTAGTCTTAAGTATTGGAGCACCAAGCTCCCCTCTAATTTCAAATATCGTTATGTATTCGTTTGATAGAAAAATCGAAGATATATGTAAAGCTTTAGATATAAACTATTCTAGATATGCCGATGATTTAACATTTTCTACAAACATAAAATCAGTACTTTTTAATCTTGTCGATATGGTCAATGAAGCCTTACAAATAGAATTTGAAGGTGAGATAAATATTAATAGCTCAAAAACGGTGTTTTCTTCGAAAAAACATAATAGGCATGTCACGGGTATAACACTAACTAATAGTAATAAGTTGTCTATCGGTAGAATCAGAAAACGATATATATCTGCATTAGTTCACAAATTCAAAACTAACCAATTAAATGACTTAACTGAAATTAATCACCTTAAAGGGTTGCTTGGTTTTGCTTATTATATTGAACCAAACTTCATTGTAAGATTAACTAAAAAGTATGGTAGCGATATAATGATAAGAATCAGAAAATTTAATAGTGAGGACTTAAAATGAGCAGCAACGAAAGTAAAGGCAGTATAAAATTAAGTAGGCGCTCCCAAAAAGGTGATTTCGCAGCATCCTTTCAGTTGGCTATGCTATATAACGAAGGAATAAGCGTCGAAAAAAGTCCAGAAAAATATCAACATTATAAACAGGTTTGTGCGGGACAATTAATTAATAATAAATTCAAGATTGATTCTTTAAAATTAGAGAATTTTAAAGGCTTTAATAATATTGAAATTGAATTTTCAAAAAAGAATAATACAACTATATTAATAGGAAATAACGGTTGTGGTAAATCCACAATATTAGAGGCAATTCAAAAGACCCTTACTCACTTGAGCGCCAGACTTGCTACTAACTCCCCGAACGGTGAGTTGATCGACGAACTTGAAATTACGGAAAAATCTAAATTTTCAAAGATAATTCCTACTTTTAGTCTACAGGATTGTGAATTTTCCATGGAGTTAGCGTCAAGCCGAGTTCTTGAAGAAACACAACTAAAGGGAAAGTATTCAGAAATTAACGAGTTAAGTAAAGTACTTCGATTAGCTAATTCAGAGAGGCCTGATTTATCATTACCTCTATTTGCTTCTTATACAGTTGGTCGTGCCAATGACGTTACAACAAAAGATATAGAAGACTCAGAAGAAATAAAAGATAACCATATCTGGAATAAAGCAAAGGCTTACAATAAAAGTTTATCTGGAAAAGCTGACTTTAAATTGTTTTTTCGATGGTTTAAAGAGATGGTTGAGAAAGATAACTCAGAAAACTCAGAATTTATTGTATTAAAGTCGAAAATCAAATCTAAAGAAGAAGAAATAAATAGCCCTCTACTTAAGAAATTGTTAACTAAACACCCAGAAACGAAAGAACTAATTAAGCAATATCAATCAGAAGTTAATGCTTTAAAAAAACAACTAAACGCTACTTCTAATATTGATAATAAATCTCTAGAGGTTGTGAAGAATGCAATTTACATGTTTCTTGATGGTTTTAGTAACCTCAAGCTCATGCGCAGTCCACTTGATCTTACTATCGTTAAGAATGAAGTTACTTTAAGTGTACTCCAGTTATCGCAGGGTGAAAAAAGTGTATTATCCTTAGTCGCGGATATTGCTAGAAGACTAACATTATTAAATCCTAATAGTACTGAATCACTAAATGGTTCGGGAATTGTATTAATAGATGAAATTGATCTGCATCTACATCCGTCTTGGCAACAAAAAATAATCCAGAGGCTCGAGCATACATTTCCTAATTTACAATTCATAATTACCACTCATAGTCCACAAGTCTGTCACACGATTGATAGTGACAACATTTGGCTTTTAAGAAATGGGAAAAAATATCGACCGCCTAAAGGAACAAGAGGGGCTGTATCTTCATGGGTGCTAGAGAATCTTTTTTTTGTTGATGAAAGACCTCCTAATGATAAATACACCGAAATGTTAAATGAATATAAAGAGTTAGTTTATCAAGAAAAATATAAGGAAGAACGTAGTATATCATTAGGTAAAACTCTTACTGCGCATTTTGGAGAAGATGATGAAGCTTTAATAAAAATTAAACTTTATATAGATAACCGTGTGTGGGATAAAGAATATGAGGAAGGTTGATAAATCAAGACCACCTAATAAGCTGACTCATTACGAATCAAAATACCCTAATGACACTTGGAAAAATTTTAGGGATTTTAATGGAGGTTTAGATTCAACAGCAATAAAGAAAAAATTATTCGACGAACAATATGACTTATGTGCTTATTGCGAAGTTGATCTTTCTTTAGCTGATTCAACTGTAAATAATCCAGCAGGTATATTCGAGCATCATCGGAGAGTTGAGCATTTTAAATCTAAATCAGGTTGGAAATTAGGAGACCATGGAATAAATTGGAGTCTAGATTGGGATAATGTTATTGGTGTATGTATTGGGGGTACTGATAATTATAATAAGAATTTAGAAGACTTTAGTATGTCGGAGAATAAAAGCTGCGATGCATACAAAGAATTCTTAGAGTCCAAATCGAAAAACATTAATAAAGATTGGCATGGTAATGTCCTTTTCCCCGTATATTTACCCCGTTTTCATCAATTATTCACTTTTAATAAAGCAACGGGTGAGCTTAACGAAAATGTTGAATACTGTTCTAAATTAAGTTTTATAAAAAATAACCACCCTGACACAGCTAGTTTAGTTAGGCACACGATTAACTCATTTAACTTAAATTGTGAACGTCTAAATAAAGCTAGGCTCCAGATCTTATATGATTTTGAACGAGCGAAAAAGCGGGCTAGAGATTCAGGAAACATGGAAAAATTTAAATTTTTTTTGTGTAAGTGGGGAGTTGAAAAACCCAAGTTATTTCAAACCACTCGCGATATTCTAATAAGTGAAAGTCCAATAGCTGTGGCTTTATTAAAAGATGAAAATTAGTATTAAACTTTAATACTATCTCGTGCTACATATGCGCTATATTTTATTGTCACCCCTGAAAGAGAGGTTATCAGTTAATTGTTTTTGTTGGGTTTAATTTAAATTAAAAGGCCATTATCAGGGCGTTCTAAATTTCAGGGATAGTTTATGGATAAATTACTTTTAAGGTCTTCGGAATTCGAAAACTATGTCCTTAATGTTTTGAGTTATCCTCTCTATGATAATTCACAAAGAGTGAAAGTAAGTAGAATAATGTGCAGTGTTTCTTTAGAGCATGCCGAAAGTTTTAAAATTCTTTTAGCCTCTCGAAATTTCACATCTGCCATAGGTTTATTAAGACTGCAGTTTGAATGTCTAGTTCGAGGAATGTGGATTCTTTATGTTGCTACAGACTGTGCAGTAAGTAAACTTACTGCTGAATTAAATGAAAAAAATCAAAAAAGAGCAGACAATTTACCAATGTTGAGTGAAATGATTAAACGCCTTGAAGAAACAGCTCCAAAGAATGCGATTAATCCAATACTTGAGTTTAAAAAATATTCTTGGAAGCCTTTGAGTGGGTATGTTCATGGTGGTCTACATGCTGTTAATCGTCATAGTAAAGGCTACCCCATTGAAATACTTGAGCAAGCATTAAAAGCATCAAATGGAGTAAATGGCATGGTTGCGATTTTAGGTTCTATTCTTACAGGTAGACAAAGTTTAACCAAGGATGTGTATAACTCATTTCAAACGTTTTCTGATTGCTTTCAAATGAGAACGAATAAAAATTTATAAAATAAATATTTTTTCGACTACATAGTGCATACATGTATAGTGCTTGTTTAGGTAAGCATTTGAATTTATTGGTTAATTATTAAATTGAAATCTAATAAGCTGTTAGAGTGAATATCAAATAATGTTATCCAACTTGAGTTTTTTCATAATAATCTATTACGTAAGTTTGGTTGCATTAATCACTTGGGGACGACGCAAAGGTTTTATTGTCCAATTAAATAATGACGAGCAAGGGAAATCACAACGCATACAAATAGGTATTATCGGACTTATAACTGTATTAACGGTTATTTTTCGTATTCAAGCTTTTTGGTTGTTGTTACTTTTCTTGGCAAGCTACGGTGTTTGGTTAACTGTTACCAAATTACAAAAAAGTTTCACTCAAGCAACTAGTTTAAACTTTAAAAAAATTGTTTTAATCTCGTTAAGTATTTATTTAGCCTTATTATTTTTTACAAGCATGTACCTTGGAGGCTTGGCGAACTTTTCACTCTAACAAGTTGCTCAAGCAGGACTCGTAACAGTTGGCTCGGTTCCGCTTCGCTCCACATTTTAGCCAACAATTACTCGCCTCTTAGCAAGGCGTTATAAGGCAAGTCGATATTGAAGTCTGAATTCCGACAATGGATTATACAAAATAAAGTGGGCTTGCTGTCTAAAGATCAATTAATACAGTTAGCCGATAACTACATTATTGATAATGAAGTATTCCCTGATTGGGTTACTAAAATATCTCTTGGTGAAAGCCTAGAAAGAGAACCCTTACTTGATTTAATACTTGAGCCTATTAATGAAGATGACTGTAAAATCATTGCACGTGAGCTACTCACCCTTTACAAAAAAGGTGAACTTAATACTCAAAAGCTAGGTGATATTTCGCATAAATTATACTTGTCACTTGAATGGGGTTGCGAAGCCTTTGATAAGTTTATCTGGATAAGTGATGAAGTAGACTTGATTGAACAGGGCTACAAATCTAATAGTGACTTGGAAACAAATATAGAAAAAGTGTTGGGTGAAGTAATTGCCTTATAACAAGGCACTCAAAAGGACAAATAACAGTTGGTTTTTGCTTATATGGACTCCTCATATTGTACAAGAAAAAACTTTTAAAATTTTAGATGCGCGCTTATATTCGGGCTCATAATGGGAAGCTATCCCGGCCACTTTGATGTATTCGCACCTTCATGCCTATTCTCCTTCACGACATTCTATATGTTCAGAGCAAAAATCAGGCTGTTGAAGGTTGGTCTAACCTTTTTTAAGATCTTTTTTGTAGCAATTTTACGTGTAAATTTTTAATGTGCTTATCATCATTTTTAATTGGTTATTAGTACTGGTGCGTAATCTGTATTATTTTTCAATAGCGCATAGGCGGTTCGTGCGTTTTTATTGGCTAATGCCATTGATGCACAATTAGATCCTCTACGTTCAATTAAGGCTTTTAACCACTTTTCTTTTTCTGTTCTTGCTGGCCTGTTTTTAAGTTTGGAGACCACGGCTCTTGCCCCTAAAAAAAGACAACTTCGTAATGGCTTATCACATGAACTTTTCCCTACGGAGCCGAGTTGTATTTTTCCACCGCTACTATGTTGTTTTGGGGTAAGTCCAATGCAAGCAGATACCTGTCGACCACTGTTGAAATGTTCACCACTACCTAACTGTATTTTCAGTCTCATCGATGTTATGGGACCAACACCTTCAAGTTTCATGAATTTTTTACAGACATTGTCTTGCCCTGTTAAGTTGATTAATTCGTTATTCATGACTTTAAAATCATCTTCTAGGCGAGAATATAGCGTCCACATTTTACTGATACTGTGACGCATCGGCATCGGTAACTGATTTTCAGCGTCTTCTAAAATGTCAGGTATTCGCGCTTTAAAGCTTTTTATACTTTTATTGATTATGATACCAAACTCTAATAATAAGCCACGTACTTGGTTTGATATCTGAAGTTTTTGTTTATCAAGTAAATCTCTCATTTTCCCAACCGACTGCAACCCTTGCTCTTCATTGGTTAACACTCTGGCTGGTTTTATATTTGCCGCGCGCGAAATTAACAGGACACCCATCCTAAATTGAAATTACAGAACACTGAACTAAACTAAAAAAATTAACAGGACACCCATCCTAAATTGAAATTACTAATTAACAGGACACCCATCTTAAATACTAATTAACAGGACACCCATCCTAAATTGAAATTACAGAACACTGAACTAAACTAAGAAAACCCCACAACATTATCTCAGGTGAGTTATGGCTACGCCAAGGAAGCAGCAAATTAGTTTAGTAGATACCCAATATTATCATTGTGTGGCGCGTTGTGTTCGACGCGCTTTTTTATGCGGTGAAGATACCTTATCCGGAAAAAGCTTTGAGCACCGCCGTGAATGGATAGAAGAGAAGTTACACTTTCTCAGCCAAGTGTTTGCCATTGACGTTTGTGCTTATGCAGTAATGAGTAACCATTATCATGTGGTGTTATTTATTGATGAAGAAAAAGCCCAACAATGGAGCATGAATGAAGTGCTTGAGCGTTGGCACCGCTTATACAAAGGCACAATACTCACACAACAATACTGTCGTGGTGATGTACTGCCAAAACACTTAATGGCTATCGTTGAAGCCACCGCTGAAGTGTATCGCAAACGCCTGATGAAAATCAGCTGGTTTATGGGCTATATCAACGAACACATTGCACGAGCCGCCAACCAAGAAGATAACTGCACAGGCAGGTTCTGGGAAGGTCGGTTTAAATCTCAAGCTTTACTTGATGACGCCGCACTTGCCGCTTGTATGGCTTATGTGGACTTAAACCCCATTCGCGCCAATATTACCAACACCCCAGAAGACTCAACACACACCAGCGTTAAACTACGCTGCGAGCAAGCGACACAAAGCCAACAACCCAAAACCCTGATGCCCTTTGTTGGAAACCCCAGAGAAAACATGCCCAAAGGCCTACCGTTTGAATTGACTGACAACGGAATTAACAGGACACCCATCCTAAATTGAAATTACAGAACACTGAACTAAACTAAGAAAAACCCCACAACATTATCTCAGGTGAGTTATGGCTACGCCAAGGAAGCAACAAATTAGTTTAGTAGATACCCCGTATTATCATTGTGTGGCGCGTTGTGTTCGACGCGCTTTTTTATGCGGAACGGAATTAACAGGACACCCATCCTAAATAACGGAATTAACAGGACACCCATCCTAAATTGAAATTACAGAACACTGAACTAAACTAAGAAAAACCCCACAACATTATCTCAGGTGAGTTATGGCTACGCCAAGGAAGCAGCAAATTAGTTTAGTTAACACCCCGTATTATCATTGTGTGGCGCGTTGTGTTCGACGCGCTTTTTTATGCGGTGAAGATACCTTATCAGGACAAAGCTTTGAGCACCGCCGAGAATGGATAGAAGAGAAGTTACACTTTCTCAGCC
>Ga0209302_10000034_pt1 | contig 95270 bp, 114 predicted proteins | sample ArcOceMetagenome_2_FD_187445 | JGI IMG/M metagenome (GOLD analysis project Ga0209302, IMG submission 187445) | Marine eukaryotic phytoplankton communities from Arctic Ocean - Arctic Ocean ARC135M Metagenome (SPAdes) (version 2) | ecosystem: Environmental > Aquatic > Marine > Oceanic | place...
AAAAAGATAAATTAATTATTATTTTTAACAAAAATCTAATTCACTACATAATACATATATGTACTTTAGGCATATAAAAAATCACCAACAAACAAAATAAATTGCAACACACATATATATATATATTATAACTAAACTATATATGAAATCAAAAATAGATATTTTTTTAATTTTAACGAAAGGTTAACATAATTAAAGATTAAGCATTGCATTTAATAGTATGCAAAGAGTTATTAAGGTAAAGAAGAAAAAAAGTAAAACAAATAATTGACTTTTGAAACTTTTCTTTGCTAATTTTAGTAACGGGTTTAGTAATACAATTATCAAACCAGTAACACTTGTTATTAAAAATCGTGGGTAGCGTGTAATATTTTCCCAAAAAATAAACATATTATTTACAACCTTTTTTTTAATCGAGTAAACTTTAAAATTTCATATAATATAAACATAAAATTACTTATAGTCCTTTTTATAAAATAATAACAAAATTTGAACAAAAATATTCTAACTTGTAGAAATTAAAGACTGACAAACTTATTAAAATACTTTATGATCTGTGTAAGTTAATTTTCGGCTCTGTAGCTCAGTGGTTAGAGCAGGGGACTCATAAGCCCAAGGTCACAAGTTCAAATCTCGTCAGAGCCATTTTTCAAACAAGAATTATGAAATATAACTAGTAGAAGATTAAAAAAACTGTTACACGTTATCTAATTAAAAAATAAACTCATTACTTAAAATTAAGTAATGAGTTTAAAAAAGATTATTCAATCTCAAAAACTTGATTAAAAACTTGTGATACTTTATCTCCCGAATCAATTGTTTCCAAAGGATCTTTGCGTAATCTATGTCGTAAACATAGCGTAATAATAGTTTTTATATCATTTAATTCGACTTTTTGACGTCCATTATACGCAGCATAAGCCTTAGCTGCTCGATTTGTTACAATATCACCACGTAATCCATCAACATCGAGAATACTACAAATTTCTGAAATTTTTACTCTTAAATCATAATCAATATCGATAGATGGAAGTAAATTTTGAGCCTCAATAATTCTTTTTGTAATCTGTTCTTGCTCATCCTTATATTTATCTAACCATTCTTGAGGATTTAAATCAAATGATGTTCTTTCCTCAACAATACGAACACGTAACACAGGATCCTTTACAGTTCTGATTTCAGCATGCATACCAAAACGATCTAAAAGTTGCGGTCTTAATTCACCTTCTTCCGGGTTACCAGAACCAACTAGAACAAAACGAGCTGGATGACGAATAGAAATACCTTCTCGTTCAACAGTATTCCATCCTGATGCAGCTGAGTCTAACAAGATATCAACTAAGTGATCATCTAATAGATTTACCTCATCAACATACAGAATACCACGATTAGCTTTAGCTAATAATCCAGGTTCAAAAGCTTTAATACCTTCAGTTAATGCTTTCTCAATGTCAATTGTTCCACAAACACGATCTTCAGTAGCACCAAGAGGAAGATCAATCATCGGTATCTTAATACCTTCCGTTTCTAGTTCTTCATTATTTCTATATCGTGCTAAAACATCAGCACTCATTAATTCAAGATCTGTCGGGTGAGAATTAAAAGCATCACCTTTAACAATATCAATTTTTGGTAGTAAATCTGCAATAGCACGTATTGTAGTTGATTTACCTGTACCACGATCGCCCATAATCATAACTCCACCGATTTTTGGATCAATGACATTAAGTTGTAAAGCTAATTTCATTTCTTCTTGTCCAATAATTGCGCTAAATGGAAAAATCGGAAGATTTGTTTTTTTAGTACTCATAGTTTATTTTAAGAATTTAGATTTTTTTAAATTTTATCTTAGTAGATACACATAAAATAAGATAATTTAATTTTTTATTTTAATAAATAAAAAATTAAATTATTTTATTGTTTAAAAATCATTTAAGGCTGTACCTAATCTAACGGCTAATAAAGAGGGTATGATCGCAATGGCTAACGCTAAAAAGATTTGAGAATCAGTAATCATATTTTTATTCAATAAGATAAGTAAAGTTTTGATTATTTTTGTTCGAGATATTAAGTTTTAAAATATACCCTAATGTATTATAGGATATATTAGATTACTAATTTTTTAATATTAAATAATTTTTATTTTACATTTTCAAATACACGACTTTGTAAGAAATCTGTCACATCTAAAGTTACTAAATCTGATTTTGTTAACGGAGTTGTAGAATTTGCTTCAAAGATACGATTAGCCTGACGCATTCTTGCTCGATCTAGAGCATTTTTCATACTACGTGCATTTGCAAATAAAGGTTGCTCTTTACGTAAACGAATGTATTCTAAGACAACTTTTTCACCTTCTGGTAAAATTCGGTATTGTTGTTCAGCTAACATTTGTTTCCCAATTTCTAATAGTTCTTCTGGACTATAGTCAGGAAAATGCACATGGTTTGCAATACGTGAGGCTAACCCTGGATTTGATTCATAGAAAACATCCATACGATCTTTATAACCTGCTAAGATTACAACAAGATCATCGCGTTGATTTTCCATAACCTGTAATAAAATTTCAATAGCTTCAGAACCATAATCTCTTTCATTATCTGGTTTGTAAAGATAATATGCCTCATCAATAAAAAGTACTCCACCCATAGATTTCTTAAGAACTTCTTTTGTTTTGGGTGCAGTATGTCCAATATATTGCCCAACTAAGTCATCACGTGTCACAGTTAATAAATGACCTTTACGAATATAACCTAATTTATATAAAATATCCGCCATTTTTAAAGCAACAGTTGTTTTACCGGTTCCAGGACTACCAGTAAAAGACATATGTAAACCTGGGTTTGATGAAGTTAGACCAACATTCTTTCTTAAACGATCAATTAATAAAAGAGCTGCAATTTCACGAATTCTTCTTTTAACTGGCTTTAGACCTACCAAATCATTTTCAAGATTTGTGAGAATACTTTCGATCTCTGTTTTTTCATATTCTTCTTTTACTGAGATTTTTGCTGTTTTATCAATCATAACTTATTATTATTTCGAGTATTGATTAGTAGACGATACATATAAATAAATATGTATGAGAATTATACGAACAAAAAAATTAAAAAATCATATGATTAACCTAAAAAATAGGTTAATCATACAATTTTAATGAAATACTAACATCTTAAAAATGTTAGTAAATTAGACCTAATTAAGCGTAACGCTCACCTACTGGCTTAGATTGTACGGCATAAGATTGAATCGTGTAACGTTGGAAACGACCTTCAACCTCAGTACGTTGCATATAGAAACCAGGCTCAAATGATGGACGTTGAATGATGAAAGAGTGTACACAACTTTCGCAACCTTTAGAAGCATCGAAAGCTTGCACTTTGATGTATCCTGTTGTATTTGCTTTACGACATTCTTGAATTTCAAACATTACAGCAGCTGGATCTTTTACGTCAAAAAGAGGTAAACCCCATAATTCCCAGTAGATGTTACGTGGGTGTGGATCATCTGTCCACTCAATATTAACTGCCCAACCTTTAGAAATACAATACTCAACTTGTTTTTTAATTTGAGCATCGTTTAAATCTGGTAAGAATGAAAAAGCACCTTGAGTAATTCTCACTGTTCAAAACTCCTTTGTTTTAATTATTAATATATTAGTGATATTATACGTTTGCAGTTGGAGTTTCTGCAAAATCTGCTGTATCTGTAGAAGTATAGTTGAAAGAGATACCTTTCCATAAATCTAGAGCAGTTTGTAAAGGACCACACATTTTAGCTGCAGCTTGAAGAATCTCAGGACCTTCCGCTAAGTAATCACGACCTTCATTACGTGCCATAACCATTGCTTCAAGAGCAACACGGTTAGCTGTAGCACCAGCTTGAATACCATCTGGGTGACCAATTGTACCACCACCAAATTGAAGAACTACATCGTCACCTAAGTAATTAATTAATTGGTGTAATTGACCACAGTGAATACCACCAGAAGCTACTGGCATACACTTACGTAGAGAAGCCCAATCTTGAGCAAAGAATAAACCTTGAGATAAGTTTACATCTGTCTTAACGTCAAGTAGAGTGTTGTAGAAACCTTTAACCATTAAAGGATCACCTTCTAACTTACCTACTACAGTACCAGCATGAATATGGTCAACACCAGCCATACGCATCCACTTACAGATTACACGGAAGTTAATACCATGATTTTTCTGACGTGCATAAGTAGAGTTACCAGCACGGTGAAGGTGAAGAATCAAATCATTCTTACGAGCCCATAAAGCTGCTGATTGGATTGCAGTGTAACCCATAACTAAGTCAATCATAACAATAACTGTACCTAATTCTTTAGCATATTCACCACGCTCATAAACGTCTTCCATAGTACCACCAGTGATGTTCATGTATGAACCTTTAACTTCACCTGTAGCTGCAGAAGCACGAGTAATACCTTCTTGTACGTAAAGGAAACGCTCACGCCAACGCATGAATGGTTGAGAGTTAATGTTCTCGTCATCTTTAAGGAAATCTAAACCACCTTTAAGACCTTCATATACCACACGACCATAGTTACGACCAGAAAGACCTAGTTTAGGCTTAACAGTTGCACCTAATAATGGACGACCAAATTGGTTTAAACGCTCACGCTCTACAACTACACCAGTTGCAGGACCTTGGAATGTTTTAAGGTATGCATAAGGAATACGCATATCTTCTAAACGAAGAGCTTTTACAGCTTTGAAACCAAAAACGTTACCAATAATTGATGCAGTAATGTTAGCTAATGAGCCTTCTTCGAATAATTCACATTCGTAAGCGATGTAGCCAAAGAATTGATCAGGTGTATTTGGAACTGGATCTACACGGTATGCTTTAGCACGGTAGATGTCACAAGCAGTTAAAAGGTCAGTCCATACAACAGTCCATGTTGCAGTAGAAGACTCACCAGCTACAGCTGCTGTTGCTTCTACTGGATCTACACCTGGTTGAGGTGTAATACGGAATAGAGCAAGAACGTCAGTTGCTTTTACAGTGTATGCAGCATCCCAGTAACCCATTTTTGCGTATGGGATTACACCAGATTCGTAACGCTCGCTTTTAATTCGTGTACGTTCTGATACAGATTGAGACATGAATTCCTCCTAAGGGGTAAATCATTATAAAACTTACTTAAAATCGTATAGATTTTGTTGGAAATTTAAAAAATTATTTTATTTTTATATCCTTATCATTATTATACCCCAAAAAATTAGCTACAGCGCAAAATAATTAAATTAATTTTGTTAACCAAGAATAAAAAAAATTAAAACATTACTTTTTCTTTTTAATAAAAACGTTAAATTAAAAATTTTATACGTTTATAAAACTAAAAGTTATGATAAAATAAAAAGGTATAGAGGGTTGCTAACTCAATGGTAGAGTACTCGGCTTTTAACCGATAAGTTCTGGGTTCGAGTCCCAGGCAACCCAAAAAAATATTTGTTAAAATAAATTAGGTACATATTTTGATATAATACCCACCTAATTTATTAAGATTAATATGAAAATTAAGAATCTACAGCTGTATCAACCGGTGTATTGCTATCAACGATTAAATTTAATTTTTGTTGTAAATTTTGAAGATTTGTCGTTATAGTTTCAACATCTTCTGAATTAAGAGAATTTTCAATAACTTTAATTAAATCCTTAATTTCATCAATCAAATCTTTTTGATTATCTTGATCATTTGATTCTAAGTTTTCTAATTTTTTATTTGCATCATAAATAAGCGAATCCGCATTATTTTTTAGTTGTGTTAATTCACGACGCTTTTTATCCATATTCGCAAATTCTTCAGCATCTGCTATCATTTTGTCAATATCAGATTCTGAAAGTTTCGAAGATCCCTCAATAATAATAGACGTTTCTACACCTGTATTATTATCCTTCGCACGTACCGTTAAAATACCATTAACATCTATATCAAAAGTCACTTCAATTTTTGGTACATTTCTAGGCGCTAAAGGAATACCATCTAATTTAAAATCACCTAAACTTTTATTATCATTTGCAAACTCACGTTCACCTTGTAAAACGTGAATTTGAACACTTGTTTGGTTATCTTGAGCTGTGGAGAAAAATTCAGATTTTTTTGTCGGAACAGTGGTATTTCGCCCAATAATTTTTGTCATAACACCACCCAACGTTTCAACACCTAAAGATAATGGAGTAACATCTAAAAGAAGAATATCTTTAACTTCACCCGATAAAACTCCACCTTGAATCGCTGCTCCAACAGCAACAACTTCATCCGGGTTTACAGTTTGGTTTGGAACTTTTCCAGTAATTGTTTTTACTAAAACTTGAATCGCTGGTATACGTGTAGATCCACCAACTAAGACAACTTCATCCAATTTTGTTGTATCTAATCGTGCATCTTTTAAAGCTTGTTCAACCGGAATACGACAATTATTAATTAACGTCTCGGCTAATTTTTCGAACATTTCACGAGTAAGTTTAGACTCAATATGTTTTGGTCCTGACTCATTTACAGTAATAAAAGGTAAATTTATTATTGTTTCGGTCAAAGTTGATAATTCAATTTTTGCTTTTTCTGCAGCCTCACTTAAACGTTGAATAGCTTGATTATCACCTTTTAAAGAGATACCTTCTTTTTTTTCAAACTCAGAAAGTAAAAAATCAACAATTGTTTTATCAAAATTATCACCACCTAAACGTGTATCGCCTGATGTTGATAAAACTTCAAAAATTCCATCACCAACTTCCAAAACCGAAACATCAAATGTACCACCACCTAAATCAAAGACAAGAATTCTTTCATTATTTTTTTTATCTAAACCATAAGCTAAAGAAGCGGCTGTGGGCTCGTTTATGATACGTAAAACCTCTAGCCCAGCAATTTTTCCAGCATCTTTAGTTGCTTGACGCTGAGTATCATTAAAATAAGCAGGTACTGTAACAACTGCTTGGTTTACAGACTGTCCTAAGTAGGTTTCTGCGTCACTTGTTAATTTTCTTAAAACTTGAGAAGAGATTTCTTCTGGTGTAAAAAGCTTATCAACATTCGTACTTTTAATTTTGAAACTCTCATTTTGTTCAACGAGAGTATAAGCAACTTGCTTTAATTCATCACTTAATTCTTTCGGATTTGTTCCAATAAAGCGTTTAACTGAATAAAAAGTATTAGCATAATTAATAACAGCCTGACGTTTCGCAATCTGGCCAACTAATAAATCACCTTTTTTAGTATAAGCAACGACCGAAGGTGTCATCTGAAGTCCATCTGAGTTTGGTATTACAACAGGCTGACTTCCCTCAATAACAGCAACAACAGAGTTTGTTGTGCCTAAATCAATACCTAAAACTTTTTGCATATTATAAAATCCCCTTTTTAAAATCGTTCATGAACGTAAATTATATTAATAATGAAAATTATACCATCAAAAAATCAAAGTAATCAAGAATTTAAAGTAATCAAAAATGCATCTGACTGGGTTTGAACCAGTGTTAAACAGATTATGAGTCTGGTGCCTAAACCACTCGGCCACAGATGCAAATGGAACTGGTGGGATTTGAACCCACGTCCAGTTAAAAAAATTAAGGAATTTATTATACAAGCTTAACTATGAAAACAGTGAAAATGAAAATAAATTATCTTAATATTAAAGCAGCTTAGTTTTTTATAAACAATGAAAGCTTAAAGTTTATAATATCAAAAAATTAAGCAAATGCTAATGTTTTTTGATTATTAAATAAGAATTTAATAGCAATTATTTTTATAGATTTTTAATAAAAAATCGAACTTGATTCATTAAATTTTTTTAAATGTCGATACCAATACAGTCCCAAAACTTACTTAACAAAAAAATTTGTTTACTTCAAAAGTTACCTACAAAGGCAAAAAGGGAATCGAACCCTTAATCTTTAGAATCGGAACCTAATGCTTTATCCCTTAAGCTATCTGACCATAGAATAAACGTAAAAATTGAAATTTTTAAAATATATTAAAAAAACTATTATGAGAAATATTTAATTGGATTGATCAGACAATATTATAATATATGTTATATCCAAAAAATTATATAGAATTAAATTAGATAATTATAAAAATTAATTTAATAAAACATATATAGAAATGCAAAATAGCAATGATATTAGACTATTACTAATTACCTGCTCATGTCTGAACTTAGAAAAAGAATTAATGTTTAAATTATTAAAAAAAGAAAAAATAACTAGTAGATACTCATCAAAATCAATTTACAAAATTAAACAGGCGTTAAAAGAAATTAATAATTATCTAAAGTTAATAAATAATGAAACGAAATTAAATAAATTCTCTATCAAAATAATAAAAGAATATTACAGCTTTTTTCAATTTTTTAAAAAATTTTGCAACTATTCAGAAAAATTAGGCGAAAAAAATATAAAAAATAATTTTTTATTAAATATAAAAGGAATTTATTTAATGCAATATGTTTTACTACGAATAGTAAATAATTAATTTAATTGGTATTATTAACAACTATACATTCTGTTGTTAAAATCATACCAGCGATCGAAGTAGCATTTTGTAATGCAGAACGGCTAACTTTTGCAGGATCAACGATACCTAAGTCGTACATATCACCATAAATATCCGTCGCAGCATTATAGCCAATATTAAACGGCTCTTGTTCAATTTTCTCAAGAGTTAAAGCACTATTTTTTCCCGCATTTTGAACAATTCTTCTTAACGGTGCTGTGATAGCTTTAGCTAAAATCATTGCACCAATTAATTCATCTTCACGTAAATTTAGTTTGGCCCATTGTTTTAATATTTCAGAAAGATGAGCAAACATAGTACCGCCACCTGGAACGATACCCTCTTCAACAGCAGCACGAGTAGCATTAATAGCATCTTCTAAACGTAATTTTTTGTCTTTCATTTCTGTCTCGGTAACAGCACCAACTTTTATAACGGCTACTCCACCAGATAATTTAGCAATTCGATCCTGTAATTGTTCTTTTTGATAAGAATCATCAGCAACTTTTATCTGTTTTCGTAAATTTTCACATTGTTGCGCTACTAATTTTTCCGTTCCTTCATTAACAATTGTTGTATCATCTTTTGTAATAATAACACGTCTCGCTTGACCTAATTGAGTTAATTTAACATTTTCCAAACTTAATCCTGTTTCCTCTGTAATAACTTGACCTTCCGTTAAAATGGCAATATCTTCAAGAATTGGCTTACGACGCTGTCCAAAACTTGGAGCTCTAACAGCGGCAACCGAAACGATATTTCTTAATTTATTTAAGATTAAAGTAGTTAACGCTTCTTTCTCAACATCGGCGGCAATAATTAAAAGAGGACGTTTTGTTCGAGCAACTTGCTCGAGAATTGGTATTAAATCTTGTTTTACTAAAGTTATTTTTTTATCTGTAATAAGAATAAATGGATTTTCAAAAATAACTTCCATTCGTTCAGGATTCGTTATAAAATAAGGTGAAATAAAACCTTTATCAAAACGCATACCTTCAGAAATTTCTAATTCGATTGATGTAGATTTTCCTTCTTCAAGAGAGATAACCCCATCTTTTCCAACCTTATCTAAGGCTTCTGCAATCATTTTTCCAATTTCTAAATCATTACCTGCCGAAATTGAAGCTACTTGCGAAATAGAACGTAAATCTTCGACAGGTCTAGAATATTCGTTAATATTTGCTATCAAAAATTGCAGCGCTTTTTCCATCCCTATTTTTAAGGAAATTGGATTTGCCCCCGCAGTTAAATTTTTCATACCTTCATGAACCATAGCATAAGCTAAAACTGTTGCGGTTGTAGTACCATCACCCGCAACGTCATTTGTTTTTGCAGCTGCCTGACGAATTAATGATACACCTGTGTTTTGTATATTATCATTTAATTCAATTTCTTTTGCGATGGTTACACCGTCATTTATGATTTGAGGAGAACCGTATTTTTTTTCTAAAACAACATTTCGACCTTTTGGACCTAAAGTAACAGAAACAGCCTCAACCATAACACCCATACCTTGAAGTAAAGCACGACGTGCATCATCTTTATATAAAATTTTTTTACCTGACATGATTAATTAAAATAAAAAGAATTAGAAACAAAAAATAAAACTATAAAAAAATACTAATAAATTATAATTTTTTTGGCAAGTTAATAAAAAATTAATAAAAATGAATGTTTTACTTGCATATATATTTTTTTTTGCTATAGTTATGTTGTTAAAGCCTGGATAGCTCAGTTGGTAGAGCAGTGGACTGAAGATCCTCGTGTCACCAGTTCGAATCTGGTTCCGGGCATAAAAATAATGTAAAAATTTAATTTGGATAAACTCTAGAATATAATATAAAATACATTTAATTGATAACAAACATTTAGTAAATAAAAATTTTATAAGGAATATAAAGTGAAACGTATACTTATTTCATTGTGTATCGTTTTTATTATGATTTTTAATGGACCAACAGCATCATTTGCAAATGTAGGTACGTTAGTTGATTGTGATAAATCACCAGCATTTACAAAACGACTTAATGCTAGTGTTAAAAAATTAGAAGGTCGTTTAGCAAAATATGAATCAGGAACTCCACCTGCTTTAGCTTTACAACAGCAAATAGAGCAAACAAAAACGCGTTTTACTCGCTACAGTGAATCGGGCTTATTGTGCGGTGCAGATGGTTTGCCGCATTTAGTTGCAGATGGCGACTGGGCACATGCTCCTGAATTTATGATTCCTGGTGTTATGTTTCTTTATACTACAGGTTGGATTGGTTGGTCAGGGCGTAAATACATTCAAACGGTCGCAACTTCAAAAAATCCAACTGAAAAAGAAATTATTATTGATGTACCACTAGCCCTAAACATTATGTTCTCGGGTTATTTATGGCCTGTTAGCGCTTGGGGCGAGTTTGTTAGTGGAGATTTTGTTGCTGAACCTGATGATATTACTATTTCCCCTCGCTAGTTAATCGATATTATTCTTCGAGTTTGTAAACCTAAACAGATTTATTTACAATACGTTTAAGTTTCCAAAATAAATTTTTAGTTATCTTATAATTTTAACAATACATAATGAATAAAAATAATTTTATTAAAAAAATTTTTGTTTTTTTACTTTCGTTTTCTTTTAGTGTTAACGCGTTTGCCATTGAATTAGATGAAGCTACGCGTACTGTTCCTCTAGATGCATCTGGTAATGGTGTAATTTTAACACCTGAACAAGTAAAACGTGGTAAACGACTATTTAATACTTCATGTGGTTCTTGTCACACAGGTGGTATTACAAAAACAAACCCTAATGTTGGTCTTGATACTGAAGCATTAAACTTAGCAACACCTAATAGAAATAGTATCGCAGGTTTAGTTGATTATTTAAAACAACCTACAACATATGACGGTTTAGAATCTATTGCTGAGGTTCACCCAAGTATTGCGAGTGCAGATATTTTTCCTAAAATGCGATCTCTAACTGAAGAAGATTTATTTGCAATTGCTGGACATATTTTAGTGCAACCCCAAATTGTCTCAGAAAAATGGGGTGGTGGTAAAATTTATTATTAATAAATTAAAAAAAAAATTTATGAATTACTTAAAAACATATTTATCGACAGCCCCGGTTTTATTAACCGTATGGATGACACTTACAGCGGGAATGCTTATTGAGATGAATCGTTTTTATCCTGATGCTTTATATTTTCCTGCTTACTAATCACTAGAGAATAACGTTAAATTTAATCGTAGCTATTCAAATTTTTTTTGAATAGCTATTTTATTTATTTCTAAAAGAGCAAACTTTTTAAAAACATTTTTTTAATTTCGAAAATACTATTACTTTGGATCTTATAAATTTTTATATTATGATTGTTCGCATATTCTATCATATTTCGGTTATGTTTTAAATGCGCTTCTAATCCTATTATTATATCAGCGTTCTCTAATTTTTTTGTCACGGTAATTCCTAATTTTAGTGTTTTAGCTATATTTTTAATTAAATTTAGTGAAATTGAATAAGCATATATTTTAAAATTATCACGGTTATTATCGATTCGATTTTTTGATGTAGTTGTTTTAATTAAAGAATTTTTTTGTCGATTTTCAATATTTTTAAAATTCGATTTTTGATTTTTTGAATTTTTACGCCAATTTTGCGTAATATTTCTTTGATTGAACAATAAAAAATTATTAGCATTTGATTTAACTAATGAAATTTTCGTTTTTTTATAGTTTTTTAAATTACGAACCTGTAATTTTGGCTCAAGACCTTGTAATAAATTATCAATAGAATTTTCAACATTTTCATGAATTGTCCATGATTTAAATTCATTTAGTTCGATTGCCAATTGAAAAGCTGGTAAACTTTTTCTTTCTAAAATAGTTTTTTGTGTTCCACGTCTTCTAGCTTCTTCATCACTTAGTGTTACAGACTGTATTCCACCAACTAAATCTGCAAGTGTTGGGTTTTTTATTAAACTTCCTAAAAAATTTCCATGTGCCGTTCCAATTAATTGGACACCACGTTCAGCTATTGTTTGAGCTGCTAATGCTTCGAGTTCCGTTCCAATTTCGTCAATTATAATAACTTCAGGCATATGATTTTCTACCGCTTCAATCATAATTTTATGTTGTAATTCAGTTTGTTGTACTTGCATTCTTCGTGCACGTCCAATTCCGATATGCGGCACATCACTATCGCCTGCGATTTCATTAGATGAATCAATAATTATCACACGTTTTTCCATTTCATTAGCGATAACACGCGCAATTTCACGTACCATTGTGGTTTTTCCTACGCCAGGTCGTCCTAAAATTAAAATCGATTTCTTAGATTCTAAGATGTCACGAATTATATTTATTGTTCCATAAATTGCACGTCCGATTCGACATGTTAACCCAATGATTAATCCTTGACGATTTCGAATACAACTAATTCTATGTAAAGTACGTTCGATACCAGCTCTATTGTCATCTGTAAATTTACTTAATCTTTTTACAGAATAATCTAGATCTTGCCATGTTACAAGTTTCGGGGATAAATACTCTGGATGAGTAGGAAATCGTGCTTCTGGACGGCGACCTAAATCCATTACAATTTCTATTAACGTTGTTTTTTTTGGATGTTTTTGAATTATTTCTTGAATTGATTTTGGTAGTATTTCAATCAGGCAGTTTAAATCTTCTTGAATTTGCATTTTTTTTTTTAATTTTATTATAAACTAATAATTTTTTATTGTGCATAACATTAAAAAATCGTTTATACTAGTTATTAACAGGCAAATCTGGTAAAAAAAACATATCATTAAAAGGAATTTTTTAAATGACTGCAACTTTAGAAAGACGCGAAAGCATCAGCGTATGGGAGCGTTTCTGCTCTTGGATTACTTCAACTGAAAACCGTTTATACATCGGTTGGTTTGGTGTACTAATGATCCCTTGCTTATTAACTGCAACTTCTTGCTATATCATCGCTTTTATCGCTGCACCGCCAGTAGATATCGACGGTATCCGTGAGCCAGTAGCTGGTTCATTAATGTACGGAAACAACATCATTTCTGGTGCTGTAATCCCATCATCAAACGCAATTGGTGTTCACTTCTACCCGATTTGGGAAGCAGCTTCAGTTGATGAGTGGTTATATAACGGTGGTCCTTACCAATTAGTAGTTCTACACTTTATCTTAGGTGTTTGCTGCTGGATGGGCCGTGAGTGGGAACTTTCTTACCGTTTAGGTATGCGTCCATGGATCTTCGTAGCATTCTCTGCACCAGTTGCAGCAGCATCTGCAGTATTCATAGTATACCCAATTGGTCAAGGTTCATTCTCTGACGGTATGCCTCTAGGTATTTCTGGTACATTCAACTTCATGCTTGTATTCCAAGCTGAGCATAACATCTTAATGCACCCATTCCATATGGCTGGTGTTGCTGGTGTTTTCGGTGGATCATTATTCTCTGCAATGCATGGTTCATTAGTAACATCGTCTTTAATCCGTGAGACTACAGATTCTGAGTCTTCAAACAATGGTTACAAATTTGGACAAGAAGAAGAGACTTATAACATTGTAGCTGCACACGGTTACTTTGGTCGTTTAATCTTCCAATATGCTTCGTTTAACAACTCTCGTGCTCTTCACTTCTTCCTTGCTGCATGGCCTGTAGTAGGTATTTGGTTAACAGCTTTAGGTGTTTCAACAATGGCATTTAACTTAAACGGATTTAACTTCAACCAATCAGTAGTTGATTCTGAAGGTCGTGTAATTAATACATGGGCTGATATCATCAACCGTGCTGACTTAGGTATGGAAGTAATGCATGAGCGTAACGCTCACAACTTCCCACTTGACTTAGCTGCTGGTGAAGTTTTACCTGTTGCCTTAACAGCTCCTGCTGTAAACGGTTAAACTATCGGAATTAGACTAGGTGCGCAATGCGCGCATAGGATTGCATAGTGCAACTTCCAGCTGGAGGTACCGATGTCTAACAAGAAGTTTTTAGTATTCCGAAGAAGAAGTTTTGTTCCAGGACAATTGTAATCCGTTGCGCCTAGATAATATTGAAAAAAAGGATTACTACATATGAAAAAAAAGACAAAGTCAACCAATGGATACGCTATAATTATGGCAGTCGTTATAGCAGTTATAAAAATAGTTAGGTTTTTTAGAGACGAATCGTAACACAAAGCAATTAGTGTAAATCTTTAATCTACAGCACATGCTAATCAAAAAAAATCAGTAACAAAGTAAAATATTACTTTGTTATTGATTTTTTTTTTATTATTTTAAACTAGAATATTATTTTTGATTATATACTTTATAGGCCGGGTTGGATTTGAACCAACGTAGGTGAAACCAGCGGATTTACAATCCGCCCCCTTTAACCGCTCGGGCACCGACCCTTTTACTTAATGCATGTATAATAGCGAAAATAATCAAATAATACAAGAAAAAATCATTTAAGTTTGTAAATTATATAATTTACTTTTTTCGATAAATCAGGTTCTTTATTCTTAATTAATTTATATAAAAATATGGTATAATAAGTATTATTTACTTTATAAATCGTCTTGTTAAAAATTTATATTTTGTGTCGAATAATTTAATGAAATATTAATATTTATAGATTATAATTGATTAAAGAAGTGATTTTATTAGAAAATTTTTAGAAAAGTACTAAAAATTCTTTGAATATCTTGTTTAACTCGATTTACAAATTGAAGTACAAATAAAAGAATATATTTTTTTAAATGCATGGCTAATTGAATTTCTTAAAAGTGCAGTGAAACGTTTTTTATTTTTTATTGCTTAGTTATGTTACATATATATATATTTAAGTTAAATTTTTGGAATGCTAGACTTATTTATTGATAAATACATTACGATGGAATAATTTATATATTAAAGGAAATAATAAGAATGTTAAATTTACAAGTTATTGGACAATTACTTTCATCAGCAATGATTTTATTATCAGGACCTATTGTAATTTTGTTATTGGCATTAAAAAAAGGTAATTTATAAAAAATTATTTATGTGTGATATTCATGTAAAAATTAAAATCACACATAAATAAAGGCTTTACAAAATGTGAAACAAGTTGTAATATTAGGTGACAAATGAGGGTGGTTAGCTCAGTGGTAGAGCGTCTGCCTTACAAGCAGAGGGTCACTGGTTCGAATCCAGTACTGCCCATAATTAATATTTTAATATCTAGTTTTTTTCAAAGTCTACATTTTTTCTTGCAACTAGACCACGTAATCGTATATTTTCCCAACCGATTGCTAAAATACTTATAATTATCAAAATTTGGCCAAACAGTAAAATTGGATCCAATCTCCAACCATGAATAATTAAGATAGAGCTATAGATTAAACCTATTGTTGTAAAAAAGATATCAATATCTCTAGATAAATCATACTTTATGGTACGTAAAAAGTATAAACTTAAAACAGCTATAATTATGAATAGACCTAGTAAAATATTTGGGCCGAACCCTACATTTATCATTTTTTATGCGCGTGTTAGTGGATCATTTGAACTTACCCAAACCACTGCAACTACGATACCAATTAGAACTGTAGCACCTGCACCTAAACTAAAAACAAATGAAGATAATGTTGATGTCATAATATATATATGTATGTATATTTATAGATTTATAATAAAATTATTATAGTCGAAATATTAAATAAAAATAGAATTTAAAAAATAATTGAATTATTTTTTAAATTTTATTTTGCTTTATTATATTGTTGGCGAAATGATATCAGAATTTGATTTTGATGTTTTACGTTCTTTTAATGCCGTTATTGCTGTTCTACGATCTTTTTTAATTTCTTCTAATTCTTTTAGACTTAAATTTTCTTTTTTCTTCACCTTAGGCGTAATACCGGTTATTGTAAGTTTTATTTGTTGTTCTGTATCTAGATCAACACAGATATCCGTTCCTTCTTCATGTGGTTGTTCTAAAAATAGACTTGCTAATCTATCTTCTAAAGCACTCATAATCACACGTCGTAAAGGACGCGCGCCATAAACGGGATTAAAGCCATCTTTTGATAGTTTATCTTTGACAATTTCTTTTACATCTAGATTAATACCCTGTGTTTTAACCCGCTTACATAGCTGGTTTATCATAATATCCGCAATTTGACGAACATTATTTTGATTTAATTGCTGGAATACAATTATTTCATCTAAACGATTTAAAAATTCCGGTCTAAAATATTGTTTAAGTTCTTCTTGTACTCCATCTGACATTTTTTTATAATCTAAATTTTGTCCATCTTCATCTAATGAATCAAACCCAAGACCACCTTCACTAGCTCGTTTTTCAATAACTTTTGAACCAATGTTTGATGTTAGAATAATTAAAGTATTTTTAAAGTCAACAAGGCGTCCTTGTGCATCAGTTAATCTACCATCTTCTAAAATTTGTAGTAATAAATTAAAAACATCTGGGTGAGCTTTTTCAACTTCATCAAAGAGAACAACTGTATATGGTTTACGACGAACCGCTTCTGTTAATAATCCTCCGTCAGAGAATCCGACATAACCTGGTGGAGAACCTATTAGTTTTGCAATATTATGTCTTTCCATATATTCAGACATATCTAATCGTACCATTGAATCTTCTGAACCAAAGAAATATGCTGCTAATGCTTTTGTTAATTCGGTTTTACCTACACCTGTAGGACCAGAAAAAATAAAACTAGCAATTGGTCTATTTGGATTTTTTAATCCAACACGTGCACGTCTAATCGCACGTGAGATTGCACCTACTGCTACTTCTTGTCCAACAACACGTTCATGTAACAGCTCTTCCATTTTTACAAGTTTCTCATTTTCACTTTTTGAAACTTTACTCACGGGAATACCGGTCCAAGCTGAAACAATTTCTGCAATATTTTCTTCTTCAACAATTAAATTAAAAGGTGTGTTGGCTGATTTTACACCCACCTGCGCCTGCAAAACTGCCGTTAATTGAGCACGTATTTCAATTTCTCTACTACGGTATGTTCCGGCCATTTCAAAAGCTTGGTCACGAATCGCGTTATCTTTTAATTTGATGACTTCGCGAAGTTCTTTATCCATGACTTTTGCTGCATCAGGTAGAACACATGTTGATAAACGAACTCGTGCACTTGCTTCATCAATAAGATCGATCGCTTTATCTGGTAAAAATCGATCAGCAATAAATTGCGCTCCTAAATTTGCAGCTGCAATTAATGCACCATCGCTAATACGTAACATATGATGTTTTTCATATCGATTTCGTAGACCTCTTAAAATTTCAATTGTTTCTTCCACAGATGGTTCTGGAACTTTTACTGGTTGAAATCTACGTTCTAAAGCTGCATCTTTTTCAATATGTTTTCTATATTCTTCTACTGTTGTTGCACCAATACACTGTAATTCACCACGTGCTAAAGCAGGTTTTAATATATTGGCAGCATCTACTGCACCTTCTGCAGCGCCAGCGCCGATTAAATTATGAATTTCGTCAATTACTAAGATAATCTTTTCTGAAGATTGAACTTCTGACATAATTCGTTTAAGACGTTCTTCAAATTCGCCTCGATATTTTGTTCCAGCTAATAATAAACCAATATCTAACGAAACAATTTCTTTTTCTTCAAGAATATCGGGAACATCACGTTGAAAAATACGTTCAGCTAAACCTTCAGCAACTGCGGTTTTTCCTACGCCAGGTTCACCGATTAAGACTGGATTATTTTTTTTACGACGAACTAAAATTTGAATAACTCTTTCAATTTCTTGTTTTCTTCCAATAACTGGATCTAACTTTCCATTTTTAAATTGTTCAGTTAAATTTGTGGTAAATTCTTCTAATGAATATTCTTTATCCCCATCTTCTTGATTACGACCACGCCCTAAAGCAACGGCATTCATTTCTAGTGAATCACTACCCATGGCTACAAGTACATTTGCGCGTAATTTTCCGATATCCGTATGTAAATTTTCAAATAAACGCCATGCAACGCCATCATCTTCGTCTAATAGGGCTAATAGTATATGTTCAGTTCCAACGTAACCGTGACCTAAATCTCTTGATTCTTCAATACTATTTTCTAATACTCGTTTAGCTCTAGGTGTAAAAGGAATTTCTACAGCAACGAACCCTGAACCACGCCCGATGATACGTTCAATATCCATACGTGCATCTTTTAAGGTTAATCCTTCGTCACGTAACACTTTAAAAGCAACTCCTGTACCTTCACCAAGTAAACCAAGTAAAATTTGCTCGGTCCCAACAAAATTATGTCCTAGTCGTCTTGATTCTTCTTGAGATAGCATAACAACTTTGATAGCTTTCTCTGTAAAACGTTCAAACATTTTGATAATAAAACAAAATAATTTTATCTTCTATTTCCAATTATTTTTAATTTATTAAATTTTAGGGGTTACAGTATAGTTTGGTGTGAGGTAGAATATGTTCATTAGTATAATTATCAAATCATTAAAAATAGATGAAAATTAAGAATAATGAATTATTAGAGCATGTTGAGTCTGAATATTTAAATAAAAATAATACTAATGTTAAAGTTGGTGATACCGTTAAACTTGGTATACAAATTAAAGAAGGTGAGAAAACTAGAATTCAAGCCTATGAGGGAGTGGTTATTTCTAAAAAAAATTCCGGCATAAATAAAACAATAACAGTTAGAAAAATTATGCAAGGTATTGGTGTTGAGCGTTGTTTTTTACTTAATTCACCTAAGATCGAATATCTTGATGTATCGCGTTCATCGAAAGTAAGAAGATCAAAACTTTATTATTTACGAAATTTACAAGGTAAAGCTACAAGACTAAAACAAAGTTTTAAATAAAAAAAAAAGACCCAAGTCCTAATTTTTTTAAATTAAAGATTGCTGCTCTCAAAAAGTCTGACATAATTCTTTTATTTAAATCGATTAAACTTGAGTCCTGAAACGAAGCATACTCTATAAATTTTTATTTGTCTACTATATATAATTTTAGGTTAATTCTTTTAATTTTATAATTAGATTACTAAAAATAGCTAGACAATATTTGTTCTTTTTGTTATAGTTATTGTCGTAATCGGGATATAGCGCAGTTTGGTAGCGCGTCTGCTTTGGGAGCAGAATGTCACAGGTTCAAATCCTGTTATCCCGATTAATAAAAATATGATTTGACTTTATAATGTATTTTTTATAATATATATTCATTAATCATGCATTCAATTATGGTTTAATACTTAACTTTTAAAAAGCTAATTTTCTTAATTACTAGAAAATCTTATCTAGTCGTTTGTATGAACTATTTGCCCCCATCGTCTAGAGGCCTAGGACACCTCCCTTTCACGGAGGCGACAGGGATTCGAATTCCCTTGGGGGTATTTTTTAAATAAAATTTAATAATTTTTTCTTCTTTTTTCGTTCATAATATATTATGAAAACCTATATTGAAACATAATTTTATATTATTTTTAGAGATACAGGCGTTTCTAATTTTTTATCTCCAAAAGGAGAGATATATGACTATTAGTTCACAGGAGCGTGAAGTTAAAAAAGTTAAAGTTCTTGTTGATCGCGATGTTGTTGATACAACATTTGAAAAATGGGCAAAACCTGGCCATTTTTCAAGAACTTTAGCTAAAGGCCCAAAAACAACAACATGGATTTGGAATTTACATGCAGATGCTCATGATTTTGATAGCCATACGAATTCGTTAGAAGACGTATCTAGAAAAATTTTTAGTGCTCATTTTGGACAACTATCTTTAATCTTCTTATGGATTAGTGGTATGCATTTCCATGGAGCTTATTTTTCAAATTATTCAGCTTGGTTAGCCAATCCAACAGGTATAAAACCAAGTGCTCAAGTTGTTTGGCCAATTGTTGGTCAAGAAATTTTAAATGGCGATGTAGGTGGTAATTTCCAAGGTATTCAGATTACCTCAGGATTTTTCCAACTTTGGCGTTCTGAAGGTATTACTAGTGAAGTAGAACTTTATTGGACAGCTCTTGGTGGTTTAATTATGTCAGGAGTGATGATGTTTGCGGGTTGGTTCCATTACCATAAAGCAGCTCCGAAATTAGAATGGTTCCAAAATGCTGAATCAATGATGAATCATCATTTAGCAGGATTACTTGGTTTAGGTTGCTTATCTTGGTCAGGTCATCAAATTCATATTGCTGTTCCAATTAATAAGTTATTGGATGCCGGTATAGCACCTCAAGAAATTCCTTTACCTCACGAATTTTTAATTAACCGTGAATTAATGGCTCAGCTTTACCCTAGCTTCTCTAAAGGTTTAGCTCCATTTTTTGGTTTTAATTGGAATGAATATTCTGATTTTCTAACGTTTAAAGGTGGTTTAAATCCAGTTACTGGTGGTTTATGGTTAAGTGATGCGGCACATCATCATTTGGCACTAGCAGTATTATTCATATTTGCTGGTCACATGTACCGTACAAATTGGGGTATTGGACATAGTATGAAATCTATATTAGAAGCTCATACGGGTCCATTTACAGGTGAAGGTCATAAAGGCCTTTATGAAATTTTAACTACTTCGTGGCATGCTCAATTAGCTATTAATTTAGCAATGATAGGCTCATTAAGTATTCTTGTTGCTCATCATATGTATGCGATGCCGCCATACCCTTATATTGCGACAGATTATCCAACACAACTTTCTTTATTTACACATCACATGTGGATTGGTGGTTTTTGTGTTGTTGGTGCTGCGGCTCATGCTGCCATTTTTATGGTTCGCGATTATAATCCTTCAACAAGTTATAATAATCTGTTAGATCGAGTAATTCGTCATCGCGATGCAATTATTTCTCATTTAAATTGGGTTTGTATCTTTTTAGGTTGTCATAGCTTTGGTCTTTATATTCATAATGATACAATGCGTGCTTTAGGCCGTTCTCAAGATATGTTTTCTGATAAAGCAATTCAACTACAACCAGTTTTTGCTCAATGGATTCAAAATACTCATCTTGCAGCACCTGGTACTACAGCACCTAATGCTTTAACAACGGCTAGTTATGCTTTTGGTGGTGATGTTGTAGCTGTTGGTGGAAAAATTGCAATGATGCCTATTAGTCTAGGAACAGCTGATTTTATGGTTCATCATATTCATGCTTTTACAATTCATGTTACGGTTTTAATCTTGTTAAAAGGTGTTTTATATGCACGTAGTTCAAAATTAATTCCAGACAAGGCAAATCTTGGTTTCCGTTTCCCTTGTGATGGTCCAGGTCGTGGTGGTACATGTCAATCTTCATCTTGGGATCATGTTTTCTTAGGTCTATTTTGGATGGTGCGACCCGTTGATAACGTAAAATTTGCAACCGCAAATATATAAGGTTATCGTATTCTCTATTAACGGATCAAATTTACATTAAGCAGTACTAGTTTATAAGGAGATATAATATCATGATTAAATTTTTAGAAGAATTTTTCTGGGGAATCTTAGGAGGTTTGGTTTAATATGCCTACCCCTTTATTACCAATAGCCAACGCCGTTGTAGGTGCTGGTATTGGAGCTATGGTCTCAGAACGTGGATTAATGACTCCTAAGGCAATTGGTTTGTTCTATGTTGGAATTGCAAAGACTTGCTATACCTCTACGGGGAGCAAGCGAATAGCTTGTGCAGTAGCTGCTCTTGCTTGTGGTACAGCTCTAATACCAGGTCCGCATCAAGGTCCTTTTATCGTTGCCTGTGCTACCGCCTCTCGAGGCGCTAACAAATTATAAATTAAAGTAGAAGTTTAAATCTAAGATGAAAAGAAATTTTTCTTTTCATCTAAGAAAATTGATCTAATAATAATAAAGAATATAACTACTTTTAAATAGGGTTAAATTCCCTCGAGGCGCCTGTTGCCTCGCCCTGGTATCTTACCAACTATGACGAGGGTCATACTTTGGGTTTAGCAAAGATATTAGGTATTCTTCTATGGTTAAAAGTTGTTTACTTTCATGGAAAAGTATGTATTTAAGCATGATATATCGAAATAAGAAAGCCAGTGGCTTTAGGTTAGATATTAAATTTGATGGCAGTTCGTACCTCTGGTATTAAACCCGCCTCAAATACCCTTAAACGTTTAATATTCGTCCATATTAAAACGACAGGAAGTAGCGGATTACCGCGAAATGGGATCGTGTAATGTACAGGCCTAAAGAAGAAATGATATTTAATTGTGGAACGGTGGAAAGCGGATAGCAAGGCCTTACAAGGCGGGTACCTAGCTCATATTAGCTATTCGTGAGGGACCTTTGGGAGAAAGCACGCCAATTTATTTTAAACAATGATAAATTGGATACGCCAACGCCCAGAGGGTCTAAGAGAAATTAATGTTTTAAATTTATAGAGGTACATATGAGCATTCCAGCGTGGAAGGATATCAATTGGTCATTGACCGATAAAAGAATCCTCCGATACCAAACTAGAATTTATAAAGCAGCCAGAGATGGTAACATCTCAAAGGTAAAGTGTTTACAAAAGCGTCTCCTGAAAAGTCCGGATGCTAAATTAATTGCAGTAAGGCGGGTAACGACCTTAAACAAAGGTAAAACGACTCCAGGAATCGATGGACAAATATACGTTACGGACATAGAAAAGATAAAATTAGTAAAGCGATTGAGGTTGGATGGTAAAGCGTTACCTATCCGACGTGCATATATCCCGAAACCGGGTAAAACAGAGAAAAGGCCCCTTGGTATTCCCACAGTGGGAGATAGAGCAAAACAAGCCTTATGTAAACTTGCTCTTGAACCTGAATGGGAAGCTCGTTTTGAAATTAACTCATATGGGTCTCGCCCAGGTCGTAATTGTCAAGATGCCATGGAAGCTATTTTCACCTCTCTTCGGAATCATTCAAATGATAAAGGGTATCATAAATATGTTCTAGATGCTGATATATCCAAATGTTTTGATCAAATTGATCACACGTATCTTTTAAAGAAACTTAATACTCTTCCCGAAATGGAAGCTCAGGTTAAAGCGTGGTTGAAAGCAGGCATTATGGAAGAATTTTCAAAAACAAAACAATGGAACGATATCCCAGAAAATCAAAAAGGAACTCCGCAAGGTGGCATTATATCTCCGCTTTTATCTAATATTGCTCTCCACGGAATGGAAGAACACATGAAAGATTGGATTTGTACAAAACCTTCGTTTGCGAAAACGAACAAGTATAGCAAAATCGCGAAACGCAAATCATTGTCGATAATTCGCTACGTAGATGATTTTGTGATAATTCATAAAGATGAAAACATTATTCGCGAAGCAAAAGCAGAAATATCAAAGTGGTTATGGGACGGTCCCCGTCTTGTGCTCAGTGAAGAGAAAACTGCGATACGCAACACAAATAAAAGTTTCGACTTTCTCGGATTTACATGTATAACCATAACAAGGGGCAGTAGTACTAGAGCTAAAATATATCCGAGTAGATTATCCCAAGCGAGACTACTTTTAAAAGTTCGACAAATTGTTATAAATAATCGTAACGCTTCTAGTTATAACCTGATTAATTTACTTCGTCCTGTTATTATAGGATGGGCAAACTATTTTCGCTTCAGCGAATGTTCTTCCATCTTTAGTAAACTTACACACCTTATCTTTCAAAAGCTTCGTGCTTGGGTATTTCGTAGAGATACCCGTAATGGAAAGAAAGAGGTGAAACAAAGGTATTTCCCTAGTAATAAAGCTTATTTATTCGATGGTACAAAACACCAAGACAATTGGGTTTTACATGGAAAACAACTAGGTAAATCAGGAATAGTAAAAGAAAATTGGCTTCCTCATCTTTCATGGGTCAAATCAAGAAAATGGGTAAAAATACTAGGAGATTACTCGCCGTACAACGGAGATAATTTATATTGGGGAAAACGAACAATCAATAAAGGAACTTGGAACATTCGACAACGAAAGCTGATCAAATCGCAAAAAGGGTGTTGCCCATACTGCAAAACCCCATTCTTAATTGATTCAGTCGTGGAAGTCGATCATATTATTCCAAGTTCTAAAGGTGGTAAAGACGTATATTCAAATCTTCAGCTTCTTCATAAACACTGCCACATCTTAAAAACTCGGGAAGATAATGTATTTAAAAAGAATTATCAACCGATTCAGAAGATTGTGAAAACGCAGACATAATATCTTTTAGGCAGGAGCCGGATGAGGTGAAAATCTCACGTCCGGATCTGTCGACGGGGGCCAAGGTAACAAGGCCTCTAGTTTAACTATAACTCAATTTCTGTAGTTATTTTCCATTTTAGTTGGAAAATGCAATCTGATGTATGGGGAACAATTAGTCCAACGGGAGTTGTTTCACATATTACAGGTGGAAATTTTGCACAAAGTGCTATCACAATCAACGGTTGGTTAAGAGATTTCTTATGGTCAGAAGCATCACAAGTAATTCAATCGTATGGCTCAGCTGTTTCAGCTTATGGTCTAATCTTCTTAGGCGCACATTTTATTTGGGCATTTAGTTTAATGTTCTTATTTAGTGGACGTGGTTATTGGCAAGAATTAATTGAATCAATTGTATGGGCACATAATAAAATTAAGGTTGCTCCATCTATTCAACCACGTGCTTTAAGTATTACACAGGGACGTGCTGTGGGACTTGCTCATTATCTTTTAGGAGGTATTGGTACAACTTGGTCATTCTTCTTAGCACGCATTATTTCTGTCGGTTAAATTTAAAAGGTAATAAAAAATATTATGGCAACTAAATTTCCAAAATTTAGTCAGGCTCTTGCACAAGATCCAGCCACAAGAAGGATTTGGTATGGTATTGCAACAGCCCATGACTTAGAGAGTCATGACGGAATGACAGAGGAAAGTTTATACCAAAAAATCTTTGCATCTCACTTCGGTCATTTAGCAATCATTTTCTTATGGACATCAGGTAACTTATTTCACGTAGCTTGGCAAGGAAATTTTGAACAATGGATTCTAAATCCATTAAAGGTTAAACCAATTGCACATGCTATTTGGGATCCTCATTTTGGTGAGCCTGCATTAAAAGCATTTACACGTGGCGGTGTAACATATCCTGTGAATATTGCATATTCTGGTGTTTATCACTGGTGGTATACCATTGGTATGCGATCTAATAGTGATTTATATTTTGGTTCACTTGGTTTATTAATTCTTTCATCAGTTTTATTATTTGCTGGTTGGTTACATTTACAACCAAAATTTAAGCCAAGTTTATCTTGGTTTAAAAATAATGAATCTCGTTTAAATCATCATTTATCAGGTTTACTTGGAATTAGTTCATTAGCATGGACTGGTCATCTTGTCCATGTTGCAATTCCTGAATCACGTGGTGTGCATATCGGTTGGGATAATTTTTTAGTGACTCCACCACATCCTGACGGTCTAAAACCTTTCTTTAGTGGAGATTGGTTAGCTTATGCAAATAACCCGGACACGTCTCAACACGTTTTTGGTTCGAATGAAGGTGCAGGAACAGCAATCTTAACTTTTGTTGGTGGTTTTGATCCTCAAACTCAATCATTATGGTTAACTGATATTGCACATCATCAATTAGCTATTGCGGTTATTTTTATAATTGCTGGCCATATGTATCGTACTAATTTTGGTATTGGTCATGACCTAAAAGAAATTCTTGATGCACATCGTCCACCTGGAGGTAGATTAGGTGCTGGTCACCTTGGTTTATTTGATACAATTACTAACTCATTGCATATGCAGTTAGGTTTAGCGTTAGCTTGTTTAGGAGTAGCAACTTCATTAACAGCACAACACATGTATGCTTTACCTGCTTATGTTTATATTGCAAAAGATTTTACGACACAAGCTGCATTGTACACCCATCATCAATATATCGCTGGATTTTTAATGGTTGGTGCATTTGCTCATGGCGCAATCTTTTTTGTTCGTGATTATGATCCTGAAATGAATAAGGATAATGTTTTAGCTCGTATGCTAGAACATAAAGAAGCTATTATCTCGCATTTAAGTTGGGTTTCTTTATTCTTAGGTTTCCATACTCTAGGTTTATATATTCATAATGATACAGTAGTAGCTTTTGGACAACCAGAAAAACAAATTTTAGTCGAACCGATTTTTGCACAATGGATTCAAGCTGCATCAGGTAAAGCACTTTATGGATTTAATGTGTTATTGTCATCATCAGAAAGCAGTGCTGCTCTTGCAGGTACAAAAGTTTGGTTACCAGGTTGGTCAGAAGCAATTAATAATAATAGTAATTCGTTATTTTTAACTATTGGTCCTGGAGACTTCCTAGTTCATCATGCGATTGCTTTAGGTTTGCATACAACAACCTTAATTTTAGTTAAAGGTGCACTTGATGCACGTGGTTCAAAATTAATGCCAGATAAAAAAGATTTTGGGTACAGCTTCCCTTGTGATGGTCCAGGTCGTGGTGGTACTTGTGATATTTCTGCTTGGGATGCTTTCTACTTGGCTATGTTCTGGATGTTAAATACAATTGGTTGGGTAACATTCTATTGGCATTGGAAACATGTAACAATTTGGGGTGGAAATCCTGCTCAGTTTAATGAATCATCTAATTATATTATGGGTTGGTTACGTGACTATTTATGGTTAAACTCTTCTCCATTGATTAATGGTTATAATCCATTTGGTATGAATAGTCAAGCTGTTTGGGCTTGGATGTTCTTATTTGGTCATTTAGTATGGGCTACTGGTTTTATGTTCTTAATTTCATGGCGTGGTTATTGGCAAGAATTAATTGAAACATTAGTTTGGGCACATGAACGTACACCATTAGCAAATCTTGTTCGTTGGCGCGATAAGCCAGTTGCTCTTTCAATTGTACAAGCTCGTTTAGTTGGCTTAGCTCACTTTGCTGTTGGCTATATTTTGACTTATGCAGCTTTTTTAATTGCTTCAACTTCAGGAAAATTTGGTTAATTTATAATTATACTTTATAACTTAAATTATTTCCTTCACTTTTTATTGTGAAGGAAGTTATAATTAAATAAATTTTTTATTTACTATACGTGAATAAAAAATTTATTTTTTTAAATAAACTCTTTCTAATTTTTTTTATTTATGCTAGAATCTTATAATTATATCATTATTATTAAATCAAGTTGGGACTTTAGAAAAAAATGGCAAAACAAAATATGATCCAACGTGAAGTTAAAAGAACGAAGTTAGTTAAACGATATTTAACAAAACGTAACGCTATTTTAACCACGTTAAAAAATTCGAAAAGTTTATCTGAAATATTTGCTTTACAGAAAAAATTACAACGATTACCCGGAAATAGTTTACCTATTCGCTTAAGGAATCGTTGCTGGAAAACAGGTCGTTGTCGTGGATTTTATCGTGATTTTGGTCTTTCACGTCACGTTTTACGTGAGATGGCACATCAATGTTTATTACCGGGTGTAAAAAAATCAAGTTGGTAAAAAGGTTTAATATTTTTTAATACTTTTGTTACTATAATATACTAAGAGAATATGAAAATATTCTAAATTAAAATATGATCGACACAACATTAACTAAAAATGAGCCTATTAATTGATTATTTTTTACTTTTAAGTTTTGTTTTTGCACTTGCAGCGGTATTATTCCTAGGTTTTAAAGCGATAAAATTAATTTAAAATATTAAATTTCGCGAGACATTAATTAATTTTAAAAATCTGTTTTATTTACAGATTTTTTTTATTTATTCTATGTGATTTGCTATTAGATTTACGAAATATATTTTTACTTTTAAGAACTCGCATATGACAAATCATAATAATAAATTAGACTACGCAAAAATAACGTATAACAAAGGCGAGTATATAAAAAAAGATGGTAAGGTTACTTTCTTTGCTGAAAAAATTTCGGGTGGTAGACAAATTAGTAATTTTGTTGCAATTTTCTTTTTAACAATATTTGGTTTTGGTTTTTTCATTTCCGGAATTTCAAGTTATTTCAGTTACAATATATTTCCGTTTTATGATTATGCTAAGATTGAATTTCTACCGCAGGGTATTCTTCTTTTATTTTATGGTACTTGTTCACTTTTACTATGTGCTTTAATTGTAGCACTAACTTTCTATGATATTGGTTCGGGCATTAACTCTTATGATCTTGAGAATCGTGTCGTCCGAATTTTTCGAAAAGGATTTCCAAAAATTGAAGATTTATTTTCTAAAGATCAGGAAGAAATTTACGTTATATATAATTTTTCTCAAATTGTTGGTCTTGAGTTATCTTTTATTGGTGGAATAAATCCTGAACGAAGTTTATATCTAGAATTAATTGATGGTCGATCTATTCCTTTGACCGCATCAAATGATTTTACGGATATGAAATATCTTGAAGAACATGCAATTTTTCTTTCTGAATTGTTAAAAATGGATTTGAAATTAAATATTCAACAATAAAGTTAAAATTATTAGGGTTGCCAATAATTATTTCCATATGTTAATATAAATTGCGTATGCGGGTATAGTTTAGTGGTAAAACCCTAGCCTTCCAAGCTCGTGATTGGGGTTCGATTCCCCATACCCGCTTAAATTTTTACTTGATTTTTACTCTCTTGTTTGTTAACATGAATGTCATGTGTGACTTTTGCGGGTATAGCTCAGTGGTAGAGCGCGACCTTGCCAAGGTCGATGTCGCGCGTTCGAATCGCGTTACCCGCTTTCTTAATTCTTTATTTTTATTTTTATTATTGTTTATTATGTTATTGGGCTAGGAGGGAATCGAACCCCCGACTCCGTGGTTCGTAGCCACGCGCTCTAGTCCACTGAGCTACAAGCCCTTAATCGTTGTACTTATATACTATTAAATCTATTTAATATTGTCAACTCTCTTAAGTTTATTATTATTTCGTTTCTAGGGGCAGAGGGACTTGAACCCTCACAGTCTCACAACCAACGGATTTTAAGTCCGTCGTGTCTACCATTCCACCATGCCCCCAATATTTGCGAAAGTAAGGCGGCACCCAGATTCGAACTGGGGAATAAAGGATTTGCAATCCTCTGCCTTACCACTTGGCTATGCCGCCTACTGATTTATTATATAATAGTTAGCTAAATTACGAAAGTATTTAATTTTATAAAATTAAAAGATCATTTTTTAGTAATATTGTTACTCTGATTTTTTCTAAAAATAATCCCTTAATTATATAAAAATTCGGATTTATAAATTAACTTAGTTAATTTCTTTATTATCGAATACCTTATTTTGCGAACTATCTTACATAGAATTTATTTTTATTGATAAAATAGTTTATTTATTTTAGTAAAAATAAAATATTATTTAATTATTATTCACCTTGAATTTTAAGTAAACCAAATCCTAGAGATAAGCCTAGAAGAGTCATCATAAAACATGTTATTGAAGTTGTTAATATTTCCGCAAGCATAGTAAAATACCTTTTTAATAATTTAATTTTTTCATACAAATCTATCATTCGATAGAATTATGAGTTTTTTAAAATCCGTTTCGACCCCAAACAACAAGCGATAATGAAAATGTAAAAACAGTCATTAAAGTTGCCCATCCTAAATTTAAGACATCCATTTTTAAAATTAATCCTTTTTACTAAACTAATGTACAGTTTTTTATGTAAATATTTCTCAATATATCAATATTCTTAGTGCAGTATTTTAATTATATAGACTAAGCTTATAATTACATTATTAAACTATAGGTTCATCAATAGTATTATATATGTATAAATGAATCATGTCACTTAAATTATCTCAATTTTAAAATTATATTTATTAGACTCTATACCTAGACTTAATCTTAACATCTATGATAGAATAAAATAAAGATAAAATTAAAAAGATCTATTAATGAAAAACAAATTAAAAACGCGTAGTTCAGCGGCAAAACGTTATCAAAAAACTAAAACAGGCAAAATTTTAAGAAGAAAAGCATATAGAGGTCATATTTTAGAAAAAAAATCACAAAAGCGAAAACGTAATCTACGACAAAAAGGATTAGTTAGTCCAGGTGAAATTAAACCCATCCGTTTAATGTTACCTTATTAAAAAAATTAAAAAGGAAAATTTATGGTACGTATAAAAAGAGGAAATGTTGCTCGTAAGCGTCGAAAAAAAATATTATCCCTAGCAAAAGGCTTCCGTGGCACACATTCAAAGTTATTTAGAGTTGCTAATAGCCAAGTTATGAAAGCATTAAAATATTCATATATAGGACGTAAACAAAAAAAACGTCAATTTAGAAAGTTATGGATTACCCGTTTGAATGCTTCATCGCGTGCTTTAAATAATACTAATTATTCGACTTTTATTCATAAAATAAAAAGTTCAAATATTGAAATAAATCGAAAAATGTTATCGCAGTTAGCGATAATAGATCCTTTAAGTTTTGAAAAACTTGTAAAATTCACATCATAATTTTTTAAAATATTAAAAATCGCAATTTAGCTATTTTGATATATAATTAATGTATATACATTAATAATATCTATTAGACTTTTAAATAATTTAATTTTATGGCAATAAAACGTGGTTCAAATGTAAAGATTTTAAGACAAGAATCTTATTGGTTTCAAGAAGTTGGTAAAGTTGCTTCAATAGATGAATCGGATGTTCGCTATGGTGTCACAGTAAGATTTGAAAAAGTTAATTATAACAGTGTAAATACTGCAAATTTTAATTTATCTGAACTTATTGAAGCAAAATAATAAAAAATAGATTACACTTGGCTGTTTAATCTTAAATAACAAAAATTTATAAAAATTTTATGGAAATTCAAATTAATCAGGCTAATTTTAATATTATAGTTACAGTTGTTGAAATATTTAGATCAGTAATAGTTGTCGGGTTGGAGGGTATTTGGATATTTTCTAACGTTCTTTTAGTTGCTGTTGAGTTACGATTTCTCCTTTTATTTTTCTTAAATATTAATCCTTATTATCAACCTTGGCTAACATTGTGGGAATGGACAAATCCAGTTTTTTGTTTTGGTCGTGTTTTATGGCCGCGTGTTTTTGGTATTGACCTAGCGCCTATTGTTAATTATGGTCTGATTAGTTTTTTGAAAGAATCACTTGGAACATTTTTAGGTAAAAAACAGGATATGACTCCTCCTCAGTTATTTGAAAATGATCAAGTTGATCATTTAAATAGACTTAGCGCGAGTACGGAATTATCTCATCTAACAGATTCATTGAGTGCTTTTTTTCCTGTTTATGATTCTTTAAATAATACGCAGATTCATTTACCTTTTGAACAATTATTTACCTTTTGAACAATTATTTATTAAAAAAACGAAGATGAAATAGTCCAAAATAACTATTTCATCCTCGTTTTTCCTCATATTTTTATGATCCAAAATGAAATTTTGGACTATAAAAATTATTCGTAATTTAATTATTTTTTAATCGATTGGACGCATAGATAGTACTGGCTCATTCTCACGATTAATACCTTTTTCAAAACCAGCTGCTGCTGCACGAGCACGTCCAGCATGCCACCAATGACCAACAAGTAAGAAGAAGGCGAAGAACCAATGTGAACATGTTAGCCATGAACGTGGTGATACATAGTTAAATGAGTTAATTTCTGTAGCAACACCACCAACAGAGTTTAATGAACCTAGTGGTGCATGTGTCATGTACTCAGCTGCGCGACGCTCTTGCCATGGTTGAATATCATTACGAATCTTATTGATATCTAAACCATTTGGACCACGAAGTGGTTCTACCCAAGGAGCACGTAAATCCCAGAAGCGCATTGTTTCACCACCAAAAATAATTTCTCCTGAAGGCGAGCGCATTAAATATTTACCTAAACCAGTAGGACCCTGTGCAGATGCTACGTTGGCTCCTAAACGTTGGTCACGTACAAGGAAAGTGAAGGCTTGTGATTGAGATGCTTCAGGTCCAGTAGGACCATAAAATTCACTCGGATATGCTGTATTATTGTACCAAGCATAAACTGCAGCAGCATAGCCCATACCAGAAAGTGCAGCTAAACTATATGAAAGATAAGCTTCACCTGACCATACAAAAGCACGACGTGCCCATGAGAATGGTTTTGTAATAATATGCCAGATACCACCAGAAATACATAATGCTGAAACCCATATATGTCCACCTACAAGATCTTCCATATTATTTACGGCACATATTGAACCATCGCCACCAAATGGAGAACGGAAAACATAACCAAAAATAACTAGAGGATTTAATGTCGGATTTGTTATCATACGAACATCACCACCACCTGGTGCCCAAGTATCATAGATACCACCAAAATACATTGCTTTAGCAACTAAAAGAAGTGCTCCAAATCCAAGTAGACATAAATGAATTCCTAGAATCGTTGTCATCTTATTTTTATCACGCCAGTCATAACCAAAGAATGGAAATGATTCTTCTAGTGTATCTGGTCCAATAATTGAATGGTAAATACCACCAAAACCTAAAACTGCAGATGAAATTAAATGAACTACACCAACAATAAAGTAAGGATAAGTATTAAGAATTTCACCGCCGGGTCCAACTCCCCAACCTAGAGTAGCTAAATGTTGTAATAAAATACAACCTTGCTCATACAGAGGTTTTTCTGGAATATAATGTGAAACTTCGAATAAAGTCATTGCACCACACCAGAAAACCATAACACCAGCATGCGCAACATGTGCGCCTAATAACTTACCTGAAACATTAATTAGGCGGGCATTACCTGACCACCAAGCAAAACCAGTAGATTCAATATCTCTACCTGTTACATTATTAAAGGGCGTTTCCACGTGGTAAAACCTCCTCAGGGAATACAAAGTTTTCATGCGGTTGATCTTGAGCGGCCATCCATGCACGGATACCTTCATTTAAAAGAATATTTTTTGTATAGAATGTTTCAAATTCTGGATCTTCAGCTGCTCTAAGTTCTTGTGATACGAAATCGTATGCACGTAGGTTTAAAGCTAAACCGACTATACCTACAGCACTTGTCCATAATCCTGTTACTGGAACAAATAACATAAAGAAATGTAACCAACGCTTATTAGAGAAAGCTACTCCAAAAATTTGTGACCAAAAACGGTTTGCTGTAACCATTGAATATGTTTCTTCGGATTGTGTTGGTGTGAAAGCACGGAATGTGTTTGCAGCATCACCATCTTCGAATAATGTGTTTTCAACTGTTGCACCATGGATAGCACAAAGTAAAGCACCACCTAAGATACCAGCAACACCCATCATATGAAATGGGTTAAGTGTCCAGTTATGGAATCCTTGAAGGAATAATAAGAAGCGGAAAATTGCTGCTACACCAAAACTTGGTGCAAAGAACCAACTTGCTTGACCTAAAGGGTACACTAGGAAGACTGAAACAAAGACAGAAATTGGCCCTGAAAATGCAATTGCATTGTATGGTCGAATTCCAACTAAACGTGCAATTTCAAATTGACGTAAACAGAAACCAATTAAGCCAAAAGAACCGTGTAATGCTACAAATGTCCAAAGGCCTCCAATTTGGCACCAACGTGTGAAATCACCTTGTGCTTCAGGACCCCATAATAATATAAGAGAGTGACCCATACTATTCGCAGGTGTTGAAACAGCTGCTGTTAAAAAGTTACACCCTTCTAAGTATGAACTTGCTAAACCATGTGTGTACCATGAAGTAACAAATGTTGTTCCTGTTAACCAGCCACCAACGGCAAGGTATGCTGTTGGGAATAATAATAAACCTGACCAACCAACAAATACAAAGCGATCACGTTTTAGCCAATCATCAGCTAAATCGAAGATACCACGTTCTTTATTTTGACCAATTGCGATAGTCATATTTTAATAATTGCCGAAGCATTAACTACATAAGTGAATTAATTTCACTTTTCTTAACATCTAACTAATATTAAATTATAGTGTTTTTTTCGTTGGGAGGTGAAGTAAATTTTTTTTTTTAATACTTGTTGTTTTATCTTAATTTAGCTATTATTATGCTAGATAAAAATTAATCCTATAATATCATGTTAAAAATGCGATTTAAACGTTGTGGAAGAAAAAGACAACCAACATATAGACTGGTTATAATGAAAGATACTGCCCGTCGTGATGGAAGAGCTATTCAAGAGCTTGGTTTTTATAACCCAATTACTAAAGAATTAAAATTAGATGTCGATAAAATTGTTACTAATTTAAAATTTGGTGTTCAACCCACAAAAACCGTGAAAAATTTACTTTTAAAAGCAAAAATTATTGAAAATTAAGCTATAATCAATTCATAAGTTCACATCCTATGAATTGTTAATAGTTGATCGTAAGGTATTAAATTAATTTAAAATATTTGTTATGACTTTTGATATTAAAACACCATCCCCTATCTTTGGCGGTAGTACAGGCGGTTGGTTAAGAGCAGCCGAAGTTGAAGAAAAATATGCAATTACTTGGACTAGTCCAAAAGAGCAAATTTTTGAAATGCCTACAGGTGGAGCAGCTATTATGCGTTTAAATGATAATCTTTTATATTTAGCGCGTAAAGAACAATGTTTAGCGTTAGGTACACAATTGAAAACTTTTAAAATTAATAATTTTAAAATTTATCGTATTTTTCCAAATGGTGAAGTGCAGTACTTACATCCAAAAGATGGTGTTTTTCCTGAAAAGGTAAACGAAGGTCGAGTTGGTGTTAATAATAAAAATTTCTCGATTGGTAAAAATCCAAACCCTATTAAAGTAAAATTCACTGGTAAAGATACGTTTGATGATTAACTTAAACTTTCCTTTATAGAGTTTACTTGACAAACTAAGAAACTCACACTATAATCTAGCTGTGTATGTTTCTTAGTATATAACAAGATGGAGAGATGGCAGAGTTGGTCGATTGCGTCTGATTTGAAATCAGATGAATCTCACGGTTCCGAGGGTTCGAATCCCTCTCTCTCCTTATAAAAATGGACAAATAACTTCCGTTTTTTTTTTACTCTTTATAGGACTACCTAAATTGAATTCAGTCAAGAGGAAAAATTATATAAAAATTTGAAAAGTATTTTTAGACTTAAAAGTTCAGAAAATAGAATTAAAGTAGTATTTTAAAAAATTTATTAGGTTTATCTATTGTTTTGTTTTTGATAAAATTAAGTGCATTAAACTAAATAAATTATCTGATATAAAATGGCTGTACCTAAAAAACGAACTTCACGTTCAAAAAAAAATTCAAGACGCGCAACTTGGGTAAATAAAGCAAATAAACAAGCAAAACGTGCGTTTTCATTAGCAAATTCTATTCTAACTGGAAAGTCAACAAGTTTTATTTATTCATTTGATTCAGTCGAAACGAATGAAGAAAGTAACTAACACTTTCTACTAGACAAATTATTATATTATTGGCATAATGGACCTATTACTGCGGTTGTGGCGGAATTGGTAGACGCGCTAGATTTAGGTTCTAGTAAGTATTCTTGTGGGGGTTCAAGTCCCCCCAACCGTAAAAATAGTAGAAAATAAATTTGATTTATAATTTTTTTTGAGGTAAAATTAGATATTGACAGGCTTTCTTCTTTATAACATAATTATGTTATAGTCTTACTAGAAACACAGACATTTATCCTCAATAGCTCAGTGGTAGAGCATTCGGCTGTTAACCGAATGGTCGTTGGTTCAAGTCCAACTTGGGGAGTTATATCTTATTTTGTAGAACCTCAAATTTTATGAGTTTAAAAGAAATTTGAAGTATATTGCATAAATTCCATGATAAAAAATAATTAAAGAATTTCCTTTCAGGAAATTTTTTAATTATTTTAAAATTTTAAAATAAACCAAGCGTCACAGCATCACTAATTGGGAGACATGCACCAATACCAAACCAAATGGCAAAAGCGGTTCCAAATAAAAATACTGCCATCGCTAACGGACGTCTAAATGGATTTTGAAATTTATTAACATTTTCAATAAAAGGAACAGTTAATAAACCAGCTGGAACAGCTGCCATAGCTAAAACACCTAATAATTTATTTGGTAATACACGTAATAAATTAAACGTCGGAAAGAAATACCATTCAGGTAAAATTTCTAATGGTGTTGCAAAAGGATCAGCTTTTTCTCCAAGTGCTGAAGGTTCAAGAACTCCCAGACCAATTAAAATTGAAAAAGTTCCTAAAATTACTACTGGAAATATGTAAAGTAAATCATTTGGCCAAGCAGGTTCACCATAATAATTGTGACCCATTCCTTTAGCTAATTTGGCACGCAGTTTGGGATCTGTTAAATCAGGTTTTTTAATAACACTCATATTTGTTTTTATTTAAGTTTGAATAAATCTTATAGTGGTCCAGAGATACCTTGTTTACGAATCATTAAGAAATGCGCTAACATTAGTGCAGCGGCAACAACAGGTAATAAGAATGTATGTGCACTATAGAAACGTGTTAATGTACCTTGCCCAACACTCACTCCACCACGTAATAAATATAATAATGGTGTACCTACAACCGGGATAGCTTCAGGAACCCCAGTTACAATTTTACAAGCCCAGTAACCAACCTGATCCCAAGGTAGTGAATAACCTGTTACACCAAAAGATACAGTTACAACCGCTAGAATAACTCCTGTCATCCACGTTAGTTCACGTGGTTTTTTAAAACCACCTGTAAGATAAACACGAAATACATGTAGTACCATCATAAGTACCATCATACTTGCTGACCAACGGTGAATAGAACGAATTAACCATCCAAAATTTACTTGCGTCATAATATATTCAACCGAAGCAAAAGCTTCTGTTACTGTAGGACGATAATAAAATGTCATGGCAAATCCTGTTGCTACTTGCACTAAAAAACAAGTTAATACGATACCACCAAAACAATAAAAAATATTTACATGGGGTGGAACATATTTACTTGTTATATCATCAGCAATTGCTTGTACTTCCAAACGTTCTTCAAACCAGTCGTAAACCTTACTCATAAAAGTTTTATTTGATCGACTTTCCGCAATTAAACAAAATACTTTATAGTATCCACTATCATTATAATTAAAAATAAACTATTTACAATAAGATTTTCTTTCTGATACAATTTGATTATTAAACTAATGCTAAAAATATGAAAAAAATAAACGCGACAAATAATTATGAATCAATGGTAGTTGTATCTTCAAATTGTACTGAAGTTGAATTAAAAGCCATTGCTTATAGTTATGCCCAACAATTAAAAAAATTAGGTGCATCCGAAATATCAGTTGTTTCACGTGGTCGTAGAGACTTCGCTTACAAAACAAAAAACTCTAAAACTGGTTATTTCGTTGAAATGTATTTTAATTCGTCTCCTCAAATTCTTCCAATCTATGAGAATAAATTAAAATTAGATAAAAATGTTCTTCGTTCTTTAATTACTAAACTAACAAGCGATTAATACACACATAAATATATTTAAATCAGGTAGGTGGCGAAATTGGTATACGCATTACACTCAAAATGTAACAATGAAAATTATGAGGGTTCGAATCCCTTTCTACCTAAAAAATAAAAAAATATATATAGTAAATTTTTGTAGGAATTTTGAACCTAAATTCAAAAATTCCTACAAATTATTTTAAAAGATCATTAAAGCGATGATCCTAGTCCTGAGTAAGAACCATAAATGAAAAGCGATAACATTGCTATTACAGCTAAACCGCCAACAAGGGCAACTAACCATAATGGAATTCGACCTGTACCTGCCATAAAAATTCTCTCCTAAATATTAGTTAAAGAAATAGCTTGAAAATAAAACGGCTAATACAAAAATAAGAAGTAAACCCCAATATAAAGATGTACGGTTTAATTCTACAGGCTGTCTATTCGGATTAGGACCTGACATATTATTTTTATACTCCTATCTTTGAATAAATTGCATTGATGTGATTGCCCCTAAGAAAAATACCGTAGGAACAGCTAGTGCATGAATTGTTAACCAACGAAATGTGAAAATTGGATAAGCAACGGGTTGGTTTGTATTTTTTACCATACGAATTCCTTTTATTTATAAACCTTTTGTTAAATCTTCAAGTTCTTCTTTTGCACTAAATCGATCATTAACTAGTGGAACTTGTTGTCGATCTTGCGTGAAATATTCATTAGGACGAGGAGTCCCGAATACATCATATGCTAAACCAGTGGCAATGAAAAGAAAACCTGAAACAAATAATGAAGGAATCGTGATACTATGAATAATCCAGTAACGAACACTTGTGATAATATCCGAAAATGGACGTTCACCAGTAGAACCACCTGACATAATGCTTTATTTTATTTATATAAACTTAATATAATTATTTTACGCTAAATTTTTACTTAATAAAGTAAAATATACCCTTATCTAAAGCCTACTGATGCTTGCCAAACAAAAGCAAGTAACAGGAAAAAGACAGGAATTGCTGGTAATACGTCAACAATTGGACTAAAAACCGCATAAGCTTCCGGTAACTTAGAAACTAGGATAGTTGTCATAATTTCGATTATTTTTTAAACATAAGTTTGACAATAAAGTCATAATAATATTATATACTTATAAAAGCAATTGCTCTATTAAAATTTTTTTGATATTCTTTATTTGATATAAATTTTTAAGGAGAGATGGCTGAGTGGTCGAAAGCGGCAGATTGCTAATCTGTTGTATTATTTTAATGATACCGAGGGTTCGAATCCCTTTCTCTCCTCTTGACAAATAAAATATTTGCTGTATTATATATCTTATCTAATGGGATTGTAGTTCAATTGGTTAGAGCACCGCCCTGTCACGGCGGAAGTTGCGGGTTCGAGTCCCGTCAGTCCCGTAATGTTTAGAACTAAAAAGCTAAATTACTTTAAAAAAATTAAAGTAAAATTTTACTCATTTCTAGTTATAATATATTTATATATATATATGAGTATTAATCCAATTAAAACGATGATTGAACCATTTCTTTTTGGAATTGTTTTAGGTATGATTCCTGTTACACTCGCGGGTTTATTTGTAGCCGCTTTTTTACAATATCGCCGAGGCAATCAATTACTTTAATTTAAAGAAATTTAAATTAATGTAAATGTGTTTTATAGATATAATTAAATCTACAATATTAAATTTAAATACTAATTATGGCAAATTTTGTAAAACCATATAAAAATGATCCGTTTGTTGGTCATTTATCTACGCCCATTACTACATCAGCTGCAACAAGAGCTATCTTAGGTAATTTACCAGCATATAGAACAGGTCTTTCTTCAGTGTTGAGAGGTTTAGAAATTGGAATGGCACATGGTTATTTCTTTATTGGTCCTTTTACGAAACTAGGGCCGTTACGTAATTCTGAGATTGCAAATTTAGCAGGTTTCTTATCCGCTGTTGGATTAATTTGTATTTTAGGAGTTGGTTTAGCTTCATACGGAAACGTATCATTTAATGGTTCAGAATCTGGTGATGGTCTACAAACTAGAAAAGGTTGGACAAAATTCACAGGTGGATTCATGATTGGAGCATTTGGTGGAGCTAGTTTTGCTTTCTTACTTTTAAATAATTTATAAAGTTTTAGCTATAAATTAGTCTTTACAATTTATATTTTTATAAAATTAATTATAAAGACTAATTTATTATTAAAATAGATAACTTTTTATAAGAGTTCTTCATAAATAATGAATATTGAACTATTAAAATTAATTCTTTCTTTTATTCTTAACTTCAGCGATACTTTTTCAAGTAATAAATTAATTGATATTTAAAAAATGAAAGAATTTTTTTGGTTTATTTGTAGTTCCTTCTTAGTTGTCTTAATTCTTTATCGAATTCCTCAAAACGATAGTGCATCACAAAATTTTAATTTTTCAAATTCCTTTTTAGGAAGTCCTAAAAATACAGATGGGACTTTGAAGAGTTTAATGTGGATTTTAACTTTAATATTTCTAATATTAACAGGTTTTAAGACCCTTGAAACAATTTAATTTACTTTTTTTTATTTTTATGCTATTATTGCTATACATAAATAACGCGGAGTAGAGCAGTTTGGTAGCTCGTTGGGCTCATAACCCGAAGGCCAATGGTTCAAATCCATTCTCCGCCATAAAACATTTTGATAAGCTGGTGAAGGGACTTGAACCCCCGACCTACTGATTACAAATCAGTTGCTCTACCAATTGAGCTACACCAGCAACACTTCAAATTATAAACTAAAAATTATTCTTCGCAAGTATTTAATATTTTATTGTTTAAGAAATAAATTATTTTGATTCATTATATAAAGATACAATGAATCAATTTATTATTATTCTAAATCTTTACGATTTGGGTTTCGTGATGGATCACTCGATAAAAAACCAAAAATGAAAAGAGATACGAAAAATACAACTGTTGTATAAACAAGAACTTTTAGAGTTAACATAAAATTTTTATTAGATATGTAAGCGTTTTATTATTAATAATTCTATTTGAATGTTAATATTTGAGAAAAATTGAATCCTAACTTATATTATATAAACATCAAGTTAAAATTAAATTTGACAATATTTTTTCAATATTATATTACTAACCTATTATAAACAAAAAATAATTAGAAATAAAATTAAAATGTTAAATCCTTTCTTTTTGCTATTTGATTTTGGTCATAGTTTAGATCACGTAATTTTTTCAGAATATTCTCAAAATAATCTTCAAAATAGATTTCTAAAGAAAGATTTTTTAAATTTTGTTGCTGAATAGAAAATTTTTCATCGATTAAATTAAACGTATTGGAATGAAATGAAGTATTTATTGTATTATTTTCTTGAGAATTCAGTTTATTAGAAAGAACTTCACTAAATGCTAGTCTATCATGAATTTCCCATGTCCATTTTGAAAATAACATTAAATTTTTAATCGTACTTAAAAATAATAATGGTATAAATTTAATTTTAGCGGATTGGCCAGACAGTTCTTCACATAATGAAATTATTGTCTTTGAATTCCAATTGTTTTTATTAGTTAATTTGATAGTATTTTCTTTTTTATTTTTTAATAAATGATCACACAATAACATTTGCGCACAATGTTTTGCAATATCACGTGTGTCGATATAAGAAATAAAAGATGAATCTTGCGTTGTATAAATGACTTGTTGTTCTAAAATCGGGATAGCATATTGACCGATAAGACCTTGATAAAAACCAGATATCTGATACGTGGTATATGATAATTTAGATAATTTTAATGTATCCTCAACTTTTTTCTTTAAACGCATTAACGGAATTGTTGGGTGTTTTTCATTATTTATTATTGAAAAGAAGACTACTTTTTTAATATTTGCTACTTCTGCTGCTTTAATTAGACAAAGTTTACCAATTAAATCAACTTCCTTTATTGTTGCTAATTCTTCCTCTGGTCGTAATGTTGAAGCATCAATAATGACGTTAACACCTTTTAAACTATTTGGAATAGTTTCTGGTAATTTTAAGTCACCATAAACTAAAGTAGCCCCCCATTCTTTAAGAAAAGTCGCTTTACGTACATTTCTCACTAAACATTTTACAGGTAACCCTAAAATTAAAAGTTGTTTAACTATTTGGCGACCCAAGGTCCCAGTACCACCAATAACAAGTATCATTTTTATTTTATTTATTTAAGAAATATTTTAAATGAGAGTAACCTCATTTAAATATATATTTGAATCATTTTTTATTATTATATTCTTATTAGTAGAATTAAACGTATAAAACTTAAGATCTATATTAATCTTCATTATTACAGATTATAAGTAATATCGCTATACTATAAGTTATTATATCCTTTAGTTTCATATTCCTAAAGGATTTGAAATTCTAGCGTATCTATTATCAGGGTTCTCTTTTTTTGCTCATATTAGAGGTGTCGACTTCATGGTAAAGAAGAATCTTTTTTTACCTCCTCTAATTTGACCCTACCCATCAATTTTTTTCGCTCTTTTTGGTTATTTTCTGTTTCTAAAATTAATTTATAAGCTAGATGTAACGCAAGGGTTTAGAGTAGATATTTATTTCTTAGTAAGAGAACTCCTTTATATAATTGAAATGGTTTATTTTTTATACCATAGTTTACACTTATTTATAATATTTACTTGATTTTTTGCAGCATAATATTATTAAAAATATAAAACTTAAAGTTTATCTAACTTTTATATTTTTACAACTTTTATATTTTTATATAATATTATGAGTAGAGGGGTGGTATATTTTACTGCAGAAATAATTCCCCTGTTATTTTTGTAATAAGTTATTAATACTCCCCCATATTTCCCGTCAAGTATCTTAAGGCTTTTGTTCCTTATTTTTTTTACGTACTTTATTTCAAGCACTTTTCTAATACCTTTTTTCACTACCTTTTGAACAACCACAGAAGTTAGTAACTTTATTAACAGCCTTTTTTCATCAAATTCGAGTATTATTTGCATTTTTCTCCCATGGTATATAAATAAAACCCAGAACTTTCCTTTGTCCCATAAGATAAAGTTACTTTGAATGACACATTAGACTTTTGCTGTTAATTAATATTATATACTAATAATGTAAAATAAATTTAGTAATAAAAAAATTATTTTATTTATAGTCTAATCAATTATAATATTGAATTCTATTTTTCTTCTGTTTGATTAAATTAATTGGCATATTTTCGTCACAACCACCCCCTTATTATTTCAATTTTAAAAATTTATAAAAACTAAAATAAATAAATTAAGCTAAAATTAAATAAAAACATTTTTTATTTATTTTTTCTTAAAATAATTCGATATTTACTTTATAGTTTTGAAATTAAATTTTAACATTTATTATGACATTTTGGCTTAATATACTTACAAATCCTTTTTTTACACAAGGGATTTTCTTAATTTTACTAAATACAATGGTTTGTTATTGGTTATCTATTCGATATCCTAAACTACCAATTTTAAAAAATTTATGTTGGATCGGTCTTTTTTCTTCAAATATTCTTCTTTTTATTATTCTAGGTCTACGTTGGTTAATTTCTGGATATTTCCCTTTAAGTAATTTATACGAATCATTATTATTTTTAGCTTGGTGTTTACTTTTTATTCTTTTATACATTGAAGAAAAAAGTAAAACAAGACTTATTGGGGCAATTATTTTACCTATTACTTTTTTAATTATAACTTTTGCTAGTTTAATTTTACCACAGCCAATGCAAAGTGCAACACCTCTAGTTCCTGCACTTCAATCAAATTGGTTAATGATGCACGTCAGTATGATGATGCTAAGTTATTCTACTTTAATTTTAGGATCTTTATTAGCTATTTTATTTTTAGTGATATCTAATACAAAAAAAATCGATTTGGTATTAAATGAGAAAAATAGTAAAAAACAATTATTAGAAAACATTGATAATTGGAGTTATCGAACAATTGGGTTAGGTTTTCCTTTTTTAACCATTGGTATTATCGCTGGAGCAGTTTGGGCAAATGAAGCTTGGGGTTCATATTGGAGTTGGGATCCTAAAGAAACATGGGCACTTATTACCTGGTTAGTTTTCGCTGCTTACATTCATGCTCGATTAAGTCAGGGGTGGATTGGAAAAAAAGCTGCAATCCTTGGTTCTTTAGGATTTGTTGTCGTTTGGATTTGTTATTTAGGTGTAAATTTTTTAGGTCAAGGTTTACATAGTTATGGTTTTTTAAACTAAATAAAAATAATTTAGAACTTAAATTTAGAAGATATTTTATTAAATTTGTTAATTTATAATGAATTTCTAATAATCTTTTATTTTTTATTACTTTTACTCTAATTTTACTAAAATAAGTCACGATTTCTTTTTCACTTAATGATTCTTTTGTTTTTTAATTTATAATATTTTTCATTTAATAAAAGACTTTTATGAATAACACGAACTTAGAAAATTTTATAAACCAACCATATAAATATGGTTTTACTACTGATATTGAAACCGAAACAATTAAAAAAGGCTTAAATGAGGATATTATTAGATTAATCTCCGAAAAAAAAAGAGAACCTACTTTTATGCTGCAGTTTAGGTTAAATGCTTTTAAAAAATGGACAAATTTAAAAGAACCGGAATGGGCTTTTCTTAATTACCCTAAGCCAAATTACCAGGATATTCGTTATTATTCTGCTCCAAAAAAAAAGAAAAAATTAAATAGTTTAAGTGAGGTTGATCCTGAATTACTTGTTGCATTTGAAAAACTTGGGATTTCTATTTTGGAACAAAAAAAGTTAACAAATGTTGCAGTTGACGTTGTTTTTGATAGTGTATCAATAACAACTACATTCAAAAAAGATTTGGCCAAATTTGGTGTTATTTTTTGTTCTATTTCAGATGCCATCAAATTATATCCGGAATTAATAAAAACTTATCTGGGAACTGTTATTTCTAGTGGAGATAATTTTTTTGCAGCTTTAAATTCTGCTGTTTTTACCGATGGCTCTTTTTGTTATATTCCTCAGGGTATCAAATGTCCTCTTGAATTATCGACTTATTTTCGTATTAATGATGAAGAGAGTGGCCAATTTGAACGAACATTAATTATAGCAGAGAAAAATTCGGAAGTAAGTTACTTAGAAGGTTGTACAGCACCGAAATATGATACAAATCAATTACATGCTGCGATTGTTGAATTGATCGCTTTTGATAACGCAAAAATTAAATATTCTACTGTTCAAAATTGGTATTCCGGTGATGAATTTGGCAAGGGCGGCATTTATAATTTTGTTACAAAACGTGGTTTATGCGCTGGTTTAAATTCTTCAATTTCTTGGACTCAAGTTGAAACAGGTTCGGCAATTACGTGGAAATATCCAAGTTGTATTCTAGCAGGTAAAGGATCTAAAGGGGAATTCTATTCTGTGGCCTTAACAAAAAATTACCAACAAGCAGATACTGGAACAAAAATGATTCATTTGAATCAAGAGACTAAAAGTAGAATTATTTCTAAAGGAATTTCGACTGGATTTTCAAAAAATAGTTATCGTGGACTAGTTAAATTAAGTTCAAAATCTATCAAATCAAGAAATTATTCTCAATGTGATTCATTGTTACTTGGTACAAATTCTTCGGCGAACACCTTCCCATACATTAAAGTTGAAAATTCTACATCTCAAATTGAACATGAAGCTTCAACATCAAAAATTGGTGAAGAACAAATTTTTTATTTTTTACAAAGAGGAATTGATCTTGAACAAGCTATTAGTTTAATAATTAGTGGTTTTTGTAAAGAAGTTTTTACTGAATTACCTATGGAGTTTGCTCTCGAAGCGGAACGCTTATTAAATCTAAAATTAGAAGGAACTATAGGATAGTTATGCAAAATGTAAAATTAGAAAAAAAGATTAATATGTTAGATATTAGTAACTTACACGCATCAATAAATGATATAAAGATTCTAAATGGAGTGAATTTAACTATTAAAAAAGGTGAAATTCATGTTATTATGGGAACAAATGGTTCGGGAAAAAGTACTCTTTCAAAAGTACTAACTGGCCATCCATCTTATAATATAACAAAAGGACAAATACTATTTGAACATGAACTCCTTAATAATTTGTCACCTGAAGAAAGAGCAAAAAAAGGGATTTTTTTAGCTTTTCAATACCCAGTTGAAATTCCTGGTGTAAGTAATGAAGAATTTTTAAGAATTGCTTATAACTTAAAAAGGAAATCTAATAATTTAGAGGAATTAAATCCAATTCAATTTTTTGAGCTTGTAAATAAGAAGTGTGATAAATCTATTCTAAGTTTAGATTTTTTAAATCGGAATGTTAATGAAGGATTTTCGGGAGGTGAAAAAAAGCGAAATGAAATTTTACAAATGCAAATTTTAGATCCTAAGCTTTCTATTTTAGACGAAATTGATTCAGGTTTAGATATTGATGCACTTCGTAACTTATCTAATGCAATTAACAATTTTATGCAAAAGGATAAAAGTCTAATCATAGTAACTCACTATAAACGTTTATTAGACTATATCAAACCAGATTATATTCATGTTATGCATAAAGGTGAGATTATTAAAACTGGGGATTATACTTTGGCTGATGTTCTTGAACGTGAGGGTTATGAGTGGTTAACAACATCAAGTTAGTAATTAATACATTTGTAAGTAAAAAAAGAATTTTATTTGATCCTAAATAAAATTTTAAATTTAAAAAACAAACGATTACTTTACCGTTTGTTTTTTAATATTTTTAGTTATTTGCACGAATTCGTGCAAGTTGCTGTAATGCTAAACGACCTACATTATAAAGCGCCCATGATGCAGCGATTAAAACTGGAAAAAATACAAAAATAAGACGACTATCCATGGGATATTTCCTTTAAAATAATAATATTATTAATTAATTGATAATTTAAAACTTAAATTAATAAGCTAAACCTAAACTTCTTGTTGTTTCCGCCCCCAAGTAAACGCGAACACTTAAAAAATCAGTTGGGCATGCTGTTTCACATCTTTTACAACCAACACAGTCTTCTGTTCTTGGTGCAGATGCAATTTGACCTGCACGACATCCATCCCAAGGAACCATTTCTAAAACGTCTGTCGGACATGCACGTACACATTGCGTACAACCAATACAAGTATCATAAATTTTAACCGAATGAGCCATAAAATTTTCGTTTAATTTTAGTAAATATCTCTTATTATATAAATTTTTAAAAATACTTCTCACTTTCTAATTTCATTATATCCTATATTTTAAAAATTTATCTAAAAAATAATATTAATCCTATTTTATATTACAAAAAAAAAATCTTTATGTTATTATATTTAATAAATATGAAAATTAAACTATAACTTTTGATTATGGAATATGCAATTGTTGAAATTGGTGGTCATCAAGTTTGGGTTGAAGAGGGTCAACATTTTATTACAAATAAAATTGCAATGAATCCAGGCACGAATATCTTAATTAACCGCGTGTTATTGGTTAATAGGGGAGAAAATGTACATTTCGGTAATCCTTATTTGAAAAATAGCCAAATTAAAGGAGAAATTTTAGAGCATTTACGTGGATCTAAAATCACAGTATATAAAATGAAATCGAAAAAAAAGTATCGTCGAAAAAAAAGTCATCGTCAAGAAATGACAAAATTATTAATAAAAAGTATTGAAATTTAATATATATATCTATGGCTCATAAAAAAGGTGCAGGTAGTACGAAAAATGGTCGTGATTCACAATCAAAACGGTTAGGCGTTAAGATTTTTGGTGGAGCCAATGCAATCGCGGGTAACATTCTTGTTCGTCAACGCGGTTTAGTTTTTAAACCTGGCGAAAATGTAGGGTGTGGTAAAGATTTTACTTTATTTGCTTTAAATAGTGGTAAAGTTGAATTTAAATCATTAACTCATGGTATTAAAAAAGTAAACATTGTTATCTAAGTTGATTTTTTAAATATTAACTGTATTAGTCAAAAATGTTAGTATTTAAAATTATTTTTGACCAAATAATTAATGTCGTAGGTTTTTTATTGCTTGTTTGTATTAAGATTATTTATTATAATATTAGTACATTGCGTCCTTAGTTCAGTTGGTAGAACGTTGGTCTCCAAAACCAAATGTCGAGGGTTCAAGTCCTTCAGGGCGTGTTTTTAATATTTCAAAAATCTTTTCTTGCTTAACTTTGGCTTTAATGCTATAATTTATTTGATTGTTTATCTAGTATTTTAGAGGCAATGCATCTTGAAACTTTAAATTTTATACTCAAATATTACTATACAACATCTAAATTTTTATGGCTAAAAAAGTTGTTGCTATTATTAAATTAGCATTACCGGCCGGAAAAGCTACACCAGCACCACCTGTCGGACCCGCGTTAGGACAACATGGAGCAAATATTGCCGCTTTTTGTAAGGAATATAATGCAAAAACAAGTGATAAGGGCGATTTAATTATTCCAGTTGAAATTTCTGTCTATGAAGATAGAAGTTATTCTTTTATTCTGAAGACTCCACCAGCTTCTATTCTTTTAATTAAGGCGGCGGATATAAAAAAAGGTGCTTCCGAGCCAAATAAATTAACCGTGGGATCGATTACGCAAAAACAATTAGAAGAAATTGCAAAAACAAAATTACCTGATTTAAATACTCAAAATTTAGAAAGTGCAATGCGAATCGTTAAAGGTACGGCCAAAAATATGGGAATTAGTATTCAAGCTGATTAATTCTTTTTTTTGTTTTAACTATATTTTATAAGCATTTAATTATATGAAAACATTATCAAAACGATTACTACAAGAACATAATAAAGTAGATAAAACCGCTTTTTATGATATTAAAGAAGGAGTTAGTTTAGTTAAAAAAACAGCAACTGCCAAATTTAATGAATCAATAGAAGCTCATATTTCATTAAATATCGATCCTAAATATGCAGATCAGCAATTACGAACAACTGTTATATTGCCACATGGAACGGGAAAGACAATTCGTATTGGGGCCCTAGTTTCTTCTGATAAGGTTAATGAGGCACAAAATTCTGGTGCCGATGTCTTTGGAAGTGAGGATTTAATTGAAGATATTAGTAAAGGTATCTTAAATTTTGATTTATTAATTGCTACTGCAGATATGATGCCTAAGTTAGCAAAATTAGGTCGTGTTTTAGGTCCTAAAGGTTTGATGCCATCACCAAAAGCAGGTACTGTAACTGCTAATCTAAAGGCAACTATTGATGAATTTAAAAAAGGTAAATTAGAATATAGGGCAGATAAAACTGGTATTGTTCATATTAGTTTTGGTAAAGCTGATTTTTCTGAAGAACATTTAATTGAAAATTTAAAGGCTTTTTATAATTCGGTTGAAACAAATAAACCATCCGGTGTAAAAGGTAAGTATATTAAGAAATTTACTCTTTGTTCTACTATGGGCCCGGCAGTTTATTTAGATTTTAACTCTTTTTATTAATTTTTTAAAATTAATTGTTTAGTTTATTTATTTTATTATAGGAAAATTTTTATGACAGATAAAATTGAATCGATTATGGATCAGTTACAAACTTTAACTTTATTAGAAGCAGCTGAATTAGTTTCTAAAATTGAAGAAGTTTTTGGTGTTGATGCATCATCTGGTGGTGGTATGATGATGATGGCTCCAGCTGCAGGTTCAGGTTCTGGAGAAGTTTCAGAAGAAAAAACAGAATTCGATCTAATTTTAGCTGAAGTTCCAGCAGATAAGAAAATTGCAATTCTTAAAGTTGTTCGAGGAATTACAGGATTAGGTCTTAAAGAGGCTAAGGATTTAGTTGAAGCAGCACCAAAAAATATTCAACAAGGAATGTCTAAAGATGCAGCTGAAACAGCTAAGAAGCAGTTAGAAGAGGCTGGTGCAAAAGTTGAGTTAAAATAATTTATTTTAATTTTTAAAATCTCTTACATTGAGTGTAAGAGATTTTATTTTTTATTTTTTTAATCAATATTTTTTTTGAGTTTTACTTTTTTTTTATTCATCATCTTTTATAATTCCTAATGGATTATCTAAATCCTCATCTCTACTTCCAGTATGGTAGAAAATTGATTCATGAATAAAGGGAATATTTGTTTCTTTTCCAAATACTATAGAACTAAAGGTAAGACAAAGAAGTGTAACAATTGTCATATACGAACAAATTGATATATAACCATTTATTATTGGATTACTTTGTTCTTGGGCAAATATTCCAAAAAGGTGAGATTGGAAAGTAAAAATCCCCATAAAAATAATAGCTTGAGTATAATGGTATCTAATAAAGAAACTAAACGATTCTTTATTTCTAGCTATTCCATAGTAGAATAGGAAAAATAAAAAGAAATCAAGAAATTTTTGTAACGGTAAAGTTGTATACCAACTTAGTACTGGTGACATCCTCTCCATGATATTCAAAGCAATTTGAAAAGTATTATCTGGGTCGCTAAAAATGATATATTCATTCCAGTCCCAATAAGTTGTTGTCATTTCTATAAAAAACCATGCGTAAGGGATAATAGAAAAAAATTTTGCTGAAAAACTGATATCATCAACATTTTTTATATTTTTAGAAGATCCTCTAAAAACCCAAAAAATTAGGTCGATAGCAAGGCCTGTAAATAGGATGGTATATAATATTCTTTCTTCAATGGTATAAATGGTATACATATCACGAAAAGGAATCTCGGCCCTAGCTGCCGTAGATGGAAGGTCTCGTAAAGTATATCCCACAATTGGGACCAGAAGAATTGCTGTACTAACAAAAACAACAGGATCATGAAAACGCCAAACCGTTATTTCAATCCAATTACCTATATATTCTATAAAAACTCGGATTTTTGTAATTATACGAAACGGTATCCCAAATATAAGTTCATCTAGTAGCATCAGGAAAGTATCTATAAATTTTTTCATGTGTTAATAACTATAGTTAATTTTAAATATTCAATTTCTTGGTCTCTTAAATTTTATTACTTCCTATTATATTACTTTCTATCTTATAATTATAATAGCAAAAAGTTTAATATTTTATAATATTTTTATTAATTTTAAGCATATAAATAAATTTCTAAACCTATTTTATTAATTAGAATAATATACATATTACAAATCGAATTAAAAAAAATGTTCAATTTTCTTCAAAATTTAAATAATGATAACTTAAGTAAATTTAAAGAACAGGTAAAAAAAATAAATAGTTTAGAAACAGAGATTTCGTCTTTAGATGAAAATGGTATTAAAGAAAGAATAAATAGTCTAATTCAATGCTATAAAATTGAAAAAAACTTTGACAGTATCTTATGTGAAAGTTTTGCTCTGACGCGAGAAGCGAGTAAACGTACAATTGGTTTAAGACATTTTGATACTCAGTTAATGGGAGGAATTGTTTTACATAATGGTAATATTGCCGAAATGAAAACGGGTGAAGGTAAAACTTTAGTTGCGACCTTAGCTGTTGTTCTTAATGCTTTAGCGTTAAAAGGTGTACACGTTGTTACTGTTAATGAATATTTAGCTAAACGAGATAAACAATGGATGAGTCAATTATACCGATATTTAGGTCTTTCTGTAGGTTTAATTGAAGAAAAAATGGATTCCGACGAACGTAGAAAAAATTATTCTGCAGATATTACTTATGTCACCAATAGTGAACTAGCTTTTGATTATTTACGAGATAATATGGCTAGTTCGGTTAATGATTTAGTTTTGCGTGATTTTAATTATTGTATTATCGATGAAGTTGATTCAATTCTTATTGACGAAGCTCGAACACCCTTAATTATTTCGGGTATGGTTGAAGGTCCTCTTGAAAAATATATTACGTCGGATGAAATCGCAAAATATTTAAAACCTAATATTGACTATCTTGTTGATGAAAAAAATAAAAATATTACTTTAACCTCAGATGGTATTAAACAAACGGAAAAATTATTAAATATTGATAGTTTATATAATTTGGATGATCCCTGGATTCCTTACATAAATAATGCCCTCAAATCAAAGATTTTATTTTTAAAGGATATAAATTATATCGTCAAAAATGATGAAATTATTATTGTTGATGAATTTACTGGACGAGTAATGAATGAGCGCAGGTGGAGTGATGGTTTACACCAAGCTATTGAAGCCAAGGAAGGTGTGCCCATTAAAAAGGGTAGTGAAACACTATGCTCGATAACATATCAAAATTTTTTCCTATCATATCCTAAATTTGGTGGGATGACTGGTACAGCCAAAACAGCTGAAGCTGAATTAGAAAAAATTTATCAACAAAAAGTTATTGTTCTACCTACTGCAAAAGAGAATATTCGCAAAGATTTACCTGATTTAGTCTATAAAGATGAATTTACGAAATGGCAAGCAATTGCAAAAGAAACCTCAGATTTTTATCTTTCGGGGCGACCTGTTTTAATTGGTACTACAAGCATAGAAAAATCGGAAATTATTTCAGAATTATTAAAAATAAAAGGAGTTTCTCACCGTTTATTAAATGCAAAACCTGAAAATATTAAGCTTGAATCTGTTATTATTGCGCAAGCGGGATGTAAAGGTGCTGTAACTGTTTCGACAAATATGGCTGGTCGTGGAACTGATATACTTTTAGGTGGTAATCCGGATTTTTTAACTCGTCAAAGTATTTTTCAATTTTTTTATTACGGAAAATCGTCAATTAAAAATCGAACAACCTTATCATCTGAATCTTCAAAGATATTAATATTAGAGAAAAAATTGATTTGCAAAAAAGTTATTTGTATATATAAAAATTTTGGATTATCTCTAAATGACTTTTTATTAACTTCAAATAAACTTAAATATTATGATCAACAACAATTAGAAAGTTTGATTCTTAATTTAAGAGAAAATGGTCATATAAATATTAAAAAACCAATCGATATCTTTTTAAATACATTATATGAATACTATTATGAAAAATTTAAAAAACAATGTGATCAGGAAAAACTAATTGTCCAAAATTTGGGTGGTTTATACGTTATTGGGACCGAAAGACATGAATCTCGTCGTATTGATAATCAGTTGAGAGGTCGTGCAGGTCGGCAAGGTGATCCTGGTACCTCGAGATTTTTTATTAGTTTAGATGATAATTTATTTCGAATTTTTGGAGGTGATCAAATCAAAAAAATGATGAATCAATTACAACTTTCAGATGATACTCCACTAGAGGCTAGTTTTTTAACAACCACTTTAGACAAAGCACAAACTAAAGTTGAAGATTATTTCTATGATTCACGAAAACGTTTATTTGATTACGATCAGGTTATAAATTCCCAACGTATCGCAATTTATCGTGAACGTCGAGCTTTATTAACTTATAGTAGTGTGAGACCTGAAATGATTGTTTATGGTGAGGATTTAATTTATGCATTAATACGTGAATTAACTAAATTAAAAAAAGAACAAAATCGTTTAAAATTCCATAAATTAAATAAAGAAATTTCATATTTATTAGAGGTTCCTTATTTATTTTTAAATTATGATGAAATTAATGAAAATAATTTACAAGATTTAACATTTTCTCTTTTACAAACTTTTTGGTTAAGATATGATTTAAAAGAAACGGAATTTGAATCCATTTTACCAGGCTTTATTCGTGCAATTGAAAAAATCTCTTTACTAGATGAAATTGATAATGCTTGGAAACGTCACTTACAAAAAGCTGATTTGTTAAAAGAAACAATTGGTTGGCGAAGTTATGGTCAACTTGATCCATTACGTGAATATAAAAAAGAAGGATTTAACTTATTTCTTGATACAATCCGAGAAATAAAATATAATTCAGTGTATGAGACTTTAACATCTTATTTTAAGATATAATTAGAAAATCAAACTTATATAGAGGAAGATAAAAATGAGTAAAAGAACTTTAGGTGGTACAAAGCGTAAAGCATTACGTGTTTCAGGATTTAGAGCACGTATGAAAACCCATAGTGGTAAAAATATTATACGCGCTAGAAGAAAAAAAGGTAGAAAGAATCTAAGTATTTAACTTTAAGTAAGTTTAAATTTAGATAATTATTCTATATTTATGATGTTTAGTAACGAGTTAAATTTACTTTTAAAAGCTCGCTATCCAATAATATACATTTCCACTCTTGAAGAAGATAGGGTCGAATATACAATTCGAAAAGCAATTAAGGGTAATACGAATAAAGCAATTTATACCTGGGATTTTGTTGATGGTTATAAAACAAATTTAAATAATCCTAAATTTGCTTCTAAAAATCCTTTGCAAGCTTTAGAATTAGTTGAAAAGTTAAACACGGATACTCCTGCTCTTTTCATTTTAAAAGATTTTAATAAATTTTTATCAGATATTTCAGTTTCTCGAAAATTAAGAAATTTATTAAGTCTGTTAAAAACACAACCAAAAAATTTAATAATATTAGCTACAGAAATCTCTATTCCTAAAGAATTAGTTGATATTATAACCGTACTAGAATTTAAATTACCAACAAGTCAAGAAATAAAAAATGAGTTAGTTCGTTTATTTGACTCCTTAAATATAAAATATGATAACTCATTTTTAGAGCTTCTAGTTCGATCGTGCCAAGGATTATCAATCGAAAAAATTCGACGTGCTTTATCGAAATCTATTGCTAAGTATGGTTGTTTAAATAATGCTACGATAAATTTAATCTTAATTGAAAAACGACAATTAATTAGTCAAACCCAAATTTTAGAATTTCAAGAAACCAAAACCCAATTCAATGATATTGGTGGTTTAGAAAATTTAAAATTATGGTTAAAAAGTCGAAAAGAATCTTTTAGTGAAAAAGCGAAATTATATGGTTTACCATCACCTAGAGGACTATTATTGGTCGGAATTCAAGGTACAGGAAAATCTTTAACAGCTAAAACAATTGCTAGTGAATGGAATTTACCCTTATTAAGACTTGATATTGGTCGTTTATTTGGTGGTATTGTTGGTGAATCTGAGGGTAGAGTACGTCAAATGATTAATTTATCAGAAGCATTATCACCTTGTATTTTATGGATTGATGAAATCGACAAAGCTTTTTCTGAACAAACCCAAAACACTGATAGTGGGACGACAAATCGTGTACTTGGTACTTTTTTAATTTGGCTTTCCGAAAAAACATCCCAAGTATTTGTTGTTGCGACTGCGAATAATTTATCAATGTTACCTTTAGAATTACTTCGGAAAGGTCGATTTGATGAAATATTTTTTATTGATCTTCCTATTTTAGAAGAACGAGAAAAAATATTTCAAGTTTTTTTGAAGCGTTTACGACCTAATAATCTTAATTTATTTGATTTTACAAAATTAGCATCCGAATCCTCTGGATTTTCAGGTGCAGAGATGGAACAAGCTATTATTGAAGGAATGCATATTGCTTTTAATGATAAACGTGAATTTACGACGGAAGATATTTTAGTAGGTTTAAAACAAATTATCCCTTTATCCCAGATGGAATCAGAAAGAATGCAAGAACTTCAAAATTGGGTTTTATCAGGTAGAATTCGCTTAGCCTCCGAAAAGTCTTTCTAATTTTTTTGAAAATTTATGAAATTTAATTTTTTACGTATTTTTGCTCAACTTAATATTGCAATTATTTTTTTGCTTTTAATTGCAAGTTTTAGTATAATTGGAACAATTATTGAACAAGATCAAACAATAGACTATTATAAAGAGATTTATAGTAATACCTTTTTATTTGGTGATTTAGTTTTTTGGCAATTTTTACTTTTTTTTGGACTAGACCATATTTATAAAACTTGGTGGTTTTTAGCGTTATTATTTTTGTTTGGTACATGTCTAATTTCATGTACTTTTACTCAGCAATTCCCTGCATTAAGAATTGCAAGACGTTGTAATTTTAAGGTTAACTTAAATGAATTTAAGCGTCAAGATTATTTTAGTAAAATTGATACTATTTATTTTTTTAAATGTTTAAATGATTTTAAACGTAAAAAATATAATATTTTCCAGCAAAAAGGTATAACTTATAACTATAAAGGTATTTTAGGACGATTTGCTCCGATTATTGTTCATATTGCTATGTTATTAATATTAAGTGGAAATACGGTTGCTGCTTTAGGTAGTTTTAATGCACAAGAATTAATACCAAAAGGTGAAATTTTTCAAATTCAAAATATAGTTAGTAAAAATTTTTTTACTAAAGTTCCTGACTCTCCAATAAGAGTAAATGATTTTTGGATTGAGTATGGAGGAGGGAGAAATATAAAACAGTTTTATTCTGATTTATCTATTTTAACTAAAGAAGGTAAAGAAATTAAGAAAAAAACAATTTCAGTTAATTTTCCTTTACGATTTAGAAATTTAACCATTTACCAAACTGATTGGAACGCTATTGGCTTAAGATTAAAACTTGATAATCAAAATTATCAATTACCTTTACGTTCTTTAGCTAAAACGAAAAATTTTTGGGTAACGTGGATACCTCTTACAACCGAAAAAGAAAAAGGTGTTACTTTTATCATTAACAATTTAAATGGAACATTTATACTATATGGGAATGAAGGAAATTTTTTAGGAAATTTTAATTTAGGAGATAGAGTATCACAACTAAATAATTTAACGGTTTTTGAAATCCTAACTGAGACTGGTTTACAAATTAAAGCTGATCCGGGTATTCCATTAATTTATTTTGGTTTTGGTTTATTAATGATTAGTACGTTAATTAGTTATTTTTCATTTACGCAATTTTGGTTATCAAAAAATAAAGAAATAAGTTTTATGGGAGCAACCGCCAATCGAGCAAAATTAAATTTACGATTAGAATTTTTTAGTTTAACTCTACCTTATTTACAAAATTATCAGAAAGAATAATTTTTATTCAATTAAATTTCTAATTGACAGTATTGAGCTTTATAAAGTAAAGTTGTGTGTTATACATTGGGGTGTCGCCAAGTGGTAAGGCAGCGGACTTTGACTCCGCCATTCGCAGGTTCGAATCCTTCCACCCCAGTAATTGTTTCTTTTTTGTTTATTTCTTCTCAAATAGGGCGAACGACGGGACTTGAACCCGCGAATGATGGAATCACAACCCACTGCCTTAACCACTTGGCTACGCTCGCCTAAATATTTAATATAGTATAATCAAAATATCTAAAATAACAATGAAATAATTAAATAGAATTAAAAAATCCTTTTATAGGCTTAGTAGGAATCGAACCTACATTGAAAACTTAGAAGGTTTTTGTCCTAATCCGTTAGACGATAAGCCCATTCGATAATACAGATTAATATAAATAAAAAGAAAAGTAAACCATACGAGATATATTCTTTTTGATATTTTGATCAAGAGTACATGAAAATTTTAAATATTACATTATCATGTACTCTTGATAAATAGAATTACTTCAATTTATTTGAGATTACTGCCAAGTAACATCAACATTTTCGAGTATTAATGTAGAGTTATAAATTTGAAGTATAATTAGTAAAAATACAAGAAATAAGGCCATTGTTACTGCCATAAATGGAGTTGTTCCCCAGCCTGGTGCAACTTTTCCATATTCTGCGTTTAGTGGACGTAGGATTTCTCCTAACCTTGTTCTTAAAGCCATAATTTAGTTTAAATAAAAATATTATATATAATATTTCCCACTTACCTTAATAATAAATACTATAATATATTAAAAGAATTAATTTTTACTGAAATATGGAAACAGCAACAATTCTAATAGTTTTTGTCTCAAGTTTATTATTAGGTGTCACAGGATATTCGATTTATAGTGCTTTTGGACCAGGATCAAAATCGTTGACCGACCCATTCGAAGAGCACGAAGATTAATTAAAATAAAGAGTGTTTTATACACTCTTTATCTCTTCCATCCTATAGCTTTTATTTATCAAGCACACGCGGCGTTTCTCTAAAGAAAACCGAAAAGAATAGAATTACTAAAGTACCAATTAATAAAAAAGTATATACAAGTGCTTCCATGTTTGATCCTTTGTTAAAAAGTAAATTGTGTTTTTAGAAAAACTTAAACCGCACCTTGCTTACGCGTTGAACGATCACCTAATTTTGTATAAACACCAAATTCAACTTGTTCTGTTACTTCAGCACCAATACCTGTAAATACATCACGGAATAAAGTACGAGCACCATGCCATAAATGACCAAGGAAGAACAGTAATGCAAGGTTGACATGTCCATAAGTATACCAACCACGTGGGCTACTACGGAAAACACCATCTGATTCTAAACTAGTACGATCAAATTCAAATACTTCACCGAGCTGAGCTTTTCTTGCAAATTTCTTAACTGTTGGAGCATCTTTGAAAGATTGACCATTTAGTTTACCACCATAAAAGTCAACTGTTACACCAACCTGTTCGATACTGTATTTAGATTCTGCACGACGGAATGGAATATCCGCTCGAATAATACCATCTTTATCTACAAGAATAACAGGGAATGTTTCAAAGAATGCTGGCATACGACGAACAGTTAACTCACGTCCTTCTTTATCACGGAAAATTGGATGTCCTAACCATGATTCGGCAATTCCATCACCTTTATTCATAGGCCCTGAACGGAATAGACCACCTTTCGCTGGATTATTTCCAATATAATCGTAGAATGCTAATTTATCAGGAATTCGTGACCATGCATCACGTTCCGATGAACCATTTGAAATACTTTCTTCAACACGACGCTCAATTTCTTGTTGAAAATATCCGCTATCCCATTGGTAACGAGTTGGACCAAATAATTCAATTGGTGTTGTTGCACTTCCATACCACATTGTACCTGATGTAACAAATGCTGCGAAGAACACAGCTGAAATACTACTTGATAGTACTGTTTCGATATTACCCATACGTAGAGCACGATATAGACGTTGTGGAGGACGGACTGTTAGATGGAAAATACCCGCTAAAATTCCTAAAGTACCTGCAGCAATATGATGTGAGGCTACACCACCTGCATTAAATGGATTAAATCCGTCAGCACCCCAAGATGGAGCAACAGGTTGAACTTTTCCAGTAATTCCATAGGCATCAGATACCCAAATTCCTGGTCCAAATAAACCAGTTACGTGGAAAGCACCAAAACCAAAGCATAAAAGTCCTGATAAGAATAAGTGAATACCAAAAATTTTTGGTAAATCTAAAGCTGGTTCATCTGTACGAGGATCACGGAATAATTCAAGATCCCAATAAACCCAATGCCAAATAGCGGCTAAAAAACAAAGACCAGATAATACTATATGTGTTAAAGCCACACCTTCAAAACTCCATAGTCCAGGATTTGAAACGCTTTCGCCTGTAATACTCCAACCACCCCATGAGTCAGTTATTCCTAATCGAGTCATGAAAGGCATTACATACATACCCTGACGCCACATTGGGTTAAGAACTGGGTCTGAAGGATCAAAAATAGCTAATTCATAAAGAGCCATTGATCCAGCCCAACCAGCAACAAGTGAAGTGTGCATTAAATGTACAGCAATTAATCTACCCGGGTCATTTAATACTACTGTATGAACCCGATACCAAGGTAGTCCCATTTATAGGTCTCCTAAATTCAAAAACAAATGATTTAACTTTCTTACATATAAACTATATATAACACTATTTTAATCTAAAAAAATAAACATGTTATTAAATATAAAATTTAATAACATGTTCCGATTTATTTAATCGTTGTTGTTACACCTGAAGGCAAATTAATATTTATTAGTGAATGAGCTGTGTCTTCTCCTGAAGAATAAATATCTAATAATCTACGATGTACTCTTATTTCAAAATGTTCTCTTGCATCTTTATTTACGTGCGGGGATCTTAATACACAATAAATTCTTTTTTTTGTAGGTAATGGTATAGGACCTACAATTTTAGATTGGGTATTTTGAATTTTTTGAATTATTTCATTACACGAAATATCTAATAATTCATGATCAAATGATTCAAGTCTAATTCTTATTTTATCTTTCATATCGAAAATTTAATAATTTTATGTTAAAATCTTTGAAACTACTCCAGCTCCGATTGTTCTTCCACCCTCACGAATTGCAAATCGCATTCCTGACTCGATAGCAATTGGAGAAATTAATTCAGCCGTCATTTTAATACGATCTCCTGGCATTACCATTTCAACATCTGTACCATCGTCCGCAGTAAAAGCTTTAATATTACCTGTAACATCTGTTGTTCTTACATAAAATTGAGGGCGATAACCTGTGAAAAATGGCGTGTGACGTCCGCCTTCTTCTTTATTTAAGATATAAACTTCACCTTCAAAAACTGTGTGTGGTGTAATTGTTCCAGGTTGTGCTAAAACCATCCCTCGCTCTATATCAGTTCGTTGAACACCGCGTAGTAAAATCCCAACATTATCACCAGCCATACCAGAATCTAATGTTTTTTGGAACATTTCAACACCCGTGACAGTTGTTGTCTGTGTATCAGCTAAACCTACAATCTCAATTGTATCACCTACATTAATGACACCACGCTCAATTCTACCGGTTGATACTGTCCCACGACCTGTGATTGAGAATACATCTTCTACAGCCATTAAGAAAGTTTTCTCAGTATCACGCTCAGGAGTTGGAATATACTGATCAACTTCATCCATTAATGCAAAAATTTTATCTACCCATTTATTATCACCACGTGATATATTTGGAGTCGCAATTACTGCATCTAATGCTTGTAATGCTGAACCAGCGACGATTGGAATATCATCACCTGGAAAATCATAATTAGATAGTAATTCTCTTACCTCTAATTCAACTAATTCTATTAATTCAGCATCATCAACTTGATCTTCTTTATTTAAAAAGACAACAATGTTTGGAACACCTACTTGTTTAGCTAAAAGAATATGTTCTCGAGTTTGCGGCATTGGGCCATCTGCAGCTGATACAACTAAAATTGCACCATCCATTTGTGCTGCACCCGTAATCATATTTTTTACATAATCAGCATGACCTGGACAATCAACATGGGCATAATGACGATCCTCTGTCTCATACTCAACATGTGCCGTATTAATAGTAATACCACGTGCTTTTTCTTCTGGTGCAGCATCAATATCAGCATAATTTTTTAATGCCGCATTTCCCAGAGTAGATAAAACTGCTGTAATTGCTGCAGTCAATGTTGTTTTACCATGATCAACATGGCCGATTGTTCCAATATTAACATGCGGTTTACTACGTTCAAATTTTTCGCGAGCCATTATTATTTGTTCCTTTAAATATTTTGAAATTGATTTTTTTTTACTTTTGGCAAAGTTTACACTGGAGGCTAATATCTAAAATGCGCAAAGGCTTTATTAGCTTCTGCCATTCGATGTGTTTCTTCTCTTTTACGAACACCATTACCAATACCATTAGAAGCGTCAATAATCTCGCTCGCTAATTTAAGCGAAGTTGTTCGGCCAGATCTAGCCTGAGCTGCCTTAATCAACCAGCGTAGCGCTAGAGTTGTTCCGCGATAACGATTAACTTCAAGCGGAACTTGGTATGTTGAACCGCCGATACGACGAGCCTTAACCTCAACTAAAGGTGTTGTATTTTTTATAGCAGTTTCAAAAATTTGAATAGGTTCTTGACCAGTACGATCTTTAACTAAAGCAAATGTTTCAAAAACAATAGAATCAGCAAGTCTTTTTTTACCCTTTTTTAAAATGCGCGCATTTAATAAACTTACAAGAAAACTATTATATTTAGAATCTGGTAATGGATAACGCTTTTTTACAATACTACGTCGTGACATAATTTTTTACAATAATTTTTTATTTAATCTTTTTTTGGTTTTTTAGCACCATATTTCGAACGACCTTGAGTACGATTTTTGACACCACCGCTATCTAGAGCTCCTCGAATAATGTGATAACGTACACCAGGTAAATCTTTTACTCGACCACCACGTAAAAGGACAACCGAATGTTCTTGTAAGTTATGACCTTCACCTGGAATATAAGCGGTTACTTCAAAACCTGTAGTTAGGCGTACACGTGCCACCTTTCGAATAGCCGAATTAGGTTTTTTAGGTGTAGTAGTATAAACACGAGTACAAACACCACGTCGTTGTGGACAATTTTTTAAAGCTGGTGACTTTGTTTTTGTAATGATTGTTTTTCTTGGATCACGAATTAGTTGTTGAATCGTTGGCATATTATAAATAATAAATAGATATCTTAATTTTTTGTTTAATTTTCAGAACCATATTTTTTCATAAAACGTTCCACTCGACCTTCAGTGTCTAAAATTTTTAATGAACCTGTGTAAAAAGGATGATTTCCTGACCAAACATCGACATATAAATTTTGTTTTGTGGAACTTGTTGTCATAATTAATTGTCCATCACAATAAACTTGAGTTTCCTCAAACCATTTTGGATGTATTTCTTTTTTTGGCATATTTTATTGATTAAATATTTAAATATAGTTCTAATAAGAATAACATAAGATTAACGTTTTGAAAATTGTGAAGCTTTTCGGGCTTTTTTCAAACCATATTTTTTTCTTTCTTTAATACGAGAATCACGAGTAAGTAAACCCTCTTTTTTTAACAATATACGATTATCTTCATCAACTTTTGTTAAAGCACGTGCGATACCAAGAGTAATCGCATCAGTTTGACCAGTTAAACCGCCGCCGCTTGTTTTAACGTTAATATCATAAATGTTTTCAATACCTAGTAAAACAAAGACAGTATTAATTTTTCGTAAATAATTTAAATTTTGTTGAAGATATGAGTTTCCAGATATTTTATTAATTGTTAATTTACCTGTACCTGGTTTTAAAATTACTTGAGCGATTGATTGTTTACGACGCCCAATTCCATAAGATATGATTTTATCCATATTCATCTTTATTTCTATAAATTTAATAATTCTGGAGTTTGAGCATCATGCGGATGTTTTTCTCCTTTATAAACTTTTAAATTTGTATAAATTTTTCTACCTAATGCCCCTTTAGGTAACATCCCTTTTACCGCATGCTCAATAATTTTTTCAGGACGACGTTGAATTAATTTTGAGTATGATTCAATTCTCATACCACCTGGTCTACCTGAATGATTTCTATATAGTTTTTGATTTTCTTTATTTCCAGTAACTGAAATTTTTTCAGCATTTATTATAATAATATTGTCTCCAGTATCTAAAAAAGGAGTATAAGTTATTTTTTCTTTACCAATTAAAATTTTACTAACTTTTGATGCTAAACGACCTAATGTTTGATCTTTTGCATCAATGACATACCATTTTTTTGTTATATAGTTTTTTGAAGGAATAAATGTATCTTTCATTTTTTTTTTAATATTCGGTTTTCAATTTTAAGACTTTAAAGAGGGAAGAACAATATCATATTTATTTTTTAAAATTTGAAAAACTTCTTCAGCAGATTTTTTACCAAAATTTTTAATATTTTTTATTTCTTCTTGTGAATAATTTAATAATTCCGCAACCGTATTTATTCCTGCACGTTTTAAACAATTATAGGCACGAACAGGTAATTGAAGCTCTTCAATTAAAATTACCTCCGATTGATTGATTGTTTTAATTGGTTCAACATTCTCAGGTTTTAAATTTTCCTCATTAGTTAATTGGTTAAACCATAAACTTAATGTTTGAGCGGCTTTACTTAATGCTTTTTCTGGTGTTATACTACCATTTGTTGTAATTTCTAACGTTAACGATTCTTTAGTTTCATTATACCCAACGTAAACATTATTTATTTTATAGTTTACTTTAATTACTGGCATAAAAATTGCGTCAATATTTAAGAAATTCACATGTTTTTGTTCAGATTGATCGCTAAAACAATAACCAACCCCATGCTCAACTATAATATCAAATTCAATAACTGTATCATCAACGATTGTACCAATGTATTGATTAGGATTAATAATAGTGACATCAGAATCAAAAGTTAAACAATTTGCTGTAATAATACCAGGTCCTTTGGCACCAATTTTTCCAGAAATAATATCTTTTGTTTTTGTTTTTAAAATTATCTGTTTTAAATTTAATAGAATTTCTAAAATATCTTCACGTATACCGGGAATTATTGAAAATTCATGTGATGTACCAGGAATTCGAATTGCTGTTATTGCTGTTCCTTCAAGATTTGATAAAAGTACTCGACGTAATGCATTTCCTATGGTTAAACCTTGCCCAAGCTCTAAATTTGACATAATAAAATGTCCATTTAAATGGCCTGATTCTTCTAAACTAGATTTAACATATTTAAATTTTAATTCCACAGTTCTTTTTTAATTAAACTCTACGTTTTTTAGGTGGTCGACAACCATTATGAGGTACAGAAGTAATATCGCGAATAGCTAAAATTTCTAAACCACCATTTTGAACTGCACGAATTGCTGTTTCTCTTCCTGACCCTTGACCTTTAACAAATATTTCTACAGTCTTTAGACCTAAACTGACAGCAGTTGCAGTTGCCGATTCTGAGGCTGTTTGAGCAGCAAAAGGTGTTCCTTTTCTTGCACCTTTAAATCCAGTCGCACCAGCAGATGACCATGAAATTGTATTTCCTTTGACATCGGTTATCGTTACGATGGTATTATTAAAAGTCGAATTAATATGAACTACTCCAGTAACAATTTTTAATTTTGCCTTTTTCGTAGTTGCTGTTTTTATTTTCGCTAGCATAATTTTTTTAGTTTAAATATTAATATTTATTTTTTCTTACCTGCGACTGTTTTCTTTGAACCACGTCGTGTTCTGGCATTTGTTCGAGTACGTTGACCACGTAAAGGTAATTGTTCTCTATGACGTCGACCACGTACACAATTAATTTCTGATAATCGTTTGATATTTAGACTAACCTTTCGTCTTAAATCACTTTCAACCATAAAATCGGATTCTAAAATTTCACGAATTGAACTAACGTTATCATCCGTTAAATCATTTGTTCTAATATTAAAATCGATATTTGCTTTTGTTAAAATTGTTTGAGAACTGACAACACCAATTCCATAAATTTTTGTTAAAGCATATTCAATTCGCTTAGTTCTTGGTAAATCGATACCGGCAATACGTACCACGATAATACTCCTTTATTTTTTTTATTAACCTTGTCGTTGTTTATGTTTGGGATTTTTACAAATTACACGTACTACTCCATCTCTACGCACAACTCGACAATCTTTACACATTTTTTTAACTGAGGGACGAACTTTCATATTTCTAACCTATATTATGTAATTTTTAATAAATTTTTGATAGTAACAATGTTTGAATTTGGCGAGTTGTTTCAATCGTACATGCAACTAAAATTAGCAATGAAGTAATACCAAAACCATAAGAACTTCGAATATTAGGAATTGTAACTAGAATAGCTAAAAATAAAGATCCTAGTAACGAAAGACGTGTTATTGTTTTCTTTAAATAGGAAGCTGTTTGTTTTCCTGGTCGAACTTTCGGAATTGTTACCGCCATTTTATTTAACTCTTTCGCAATTTCTTTAGGATTTAAAATTAAATTCGAATAAAAGAGACTGAAACCAATTATTAAGATAAAATTTATAACGCCGTAGAACAAATTTGTCAATTCCATATTATCAAATTTAACTGAAAAAAATTGACAAACATAATTGATAAGAATTGTTAAAAACGTCAGAAATGTTGAGGCAAAAATTATTGGCATAACCCCACCTTGATTAATTCTCAAAGGTAAATAAGAAGAACGTGAATTTCTAATATTCTTTTTATTTTGAAGATTAAATAATTCTTTTGCAGAAATTAAAGGTATTACTTTAATTGCTTCTTGAATATATATAACACCAATAATTAATAACGTAAAACTTAAAAAACTTATTAGGCCCGAAACAACCGTTTTTTCGGTAAGAATTGTAAGAATTGTATTTGGTAATGTTGATAAAATATTAATTGCTATAATAAATGAGGAACCATTACCAATACCATCTTCAGTAATTAAATCACTTAACCATAATACAATCATAGAACCTGTTGTTAGGGTTAAAACAATTTCAAAACAAATACTAAAATCCCAATTAAATAAAATTGGTCGTAATGAAAATGCAATTGATAAACTTTCAAAAATAGCAAATAAAAGTGTTAATGTACGTGTATATAATTTTATCTGTCTCCTCCCGCTATCACCTTCCTCTTTTTGTAATTTTTCCAAGTATGGAATTGCACTTGTTAAAAGTTGAATCAAAATAGAAGCATTAATAGAGGGAATGATACCTAGGCTAAAAACACTTAACGTTAAATTATCACCATTAAAAAATGTTTTTAATGAAGGATTTGAATTTAAAATATTAATTAGATAACGTTGATCAACATTTGGTATAGGAATAAAATTTCCGATTCTAACTATGATTATTATAAAAATAGTAAAAAAAACTTTTTTTCGTATGCTATCTGTTTGTCGTGTTTGCATCTTAATTGTTTAAGAATAAAATTTTTCTAAAGGCAAATTACGCTCTAAAGCAACTTTTGCAGGAGTTTTTAAATTTTCTAAAGCACAAACAGTTGCACGAGCATTATTTAAAATATTACCCGATCCTAATTGCTTAGCTAAAATATTTTTTATGCCAACCAACTCTAATACGGCACGTGTTGCACTACCAGCGATAACCCCTGTACCTTGTGCAGCTGGCTTAATAAGAGTAGAACATGCACCAAAGTTGCCAATTGTTAGATGTGGAATCGTTTTTGATTTAGTTAAAACAACTTTAACAATATTTCGTTTTGCATCAGTAATTCCTTTTGTGATTGCATTAATAACATCGTCTGCCTTCCCAACACCGACACCAACTTGGCCATTTTCATTACCAATGATAACAACTGCTTTAAAACTAAGTTTTTTACCACCTTTACAAACTTTAGTAACACGACTAATTTCGACAACTTTTTCATTCCATTTTTCTCGAGTATTATTTTGTACTCGTTGTCTTCCACCTTTTTGATTTCTTTCTTTATTTTCTTGCGAATTACTCATATATCATTTATAAATTGAATTGAAAATATTACTTAATTATTTTTTACCAGATTTTCCAGCCTTGCGTAATACAACTTCATTAGTATATCGAATCCCTTTTCCTTTGTAAGGTTCAGGAGGACGAATGGCTCTAATTCGTGATGCTAATAAGCCAACTGCTTCTTTATCCGCGCCACGTATAATTAAGTTTGTGTTAGCTTCAACAATAATTTCAATACCTTCTGGGATATTAAATACAACAGGGTGACTAAAACCCACATTTAAGTTTAACTCTTTTCCGTTAACCTGTGCACGATAACCAACACCAATCATTTGAAGCTTTTTTTCAAATCGTGTTGATACACCAGTTACCATATTTTGAACTAGAGAACGTGTTAATCCATATTTTTCTCTTGCACTAATGTTTTCATTTAATTTATTTATTGTTATTAAATCTTGTTCAAAAGTAATAGAAATATCATTTGGTATAACTTGCGTTAGCGTGCCCATTGGACCTTTAACAGTAATTTGTTCAGCTTCTAAAACAATATTCACATTTTGAGGTACTTTAATAGGTAACTTTCCGATACGAGACATATTAATCTTATTTAATTTAAAAAATTTAACGTTTTTCTTTCTTTCTTCGATTTGGTGTCGAAAGTAATACAACTACCTCGAAATAAAATAATTTCTAATAGATATTACAAAGAATTTCACCACCAATTTTTAAGGTTTTCGCACTATTTCCCGTCATAATACCTTGTGATGTCGATAAAATAGTAATTCCTAAATTGCCTAAAACCATAGGGATATTTTCCGAATTAGTATATACGCGTATTCCAGGTTTACTAATTCTTTCGAGATATGTTATAACAGGTTTTTTTTGTTTTCCAACATATTTTAATGAGATAAGAATATAAGGGTTTCGGTCTGTTGTAATATATTCAAAATCGTCAATAAAGCCTTCTTCTTTTAAAATTGCAACAATATTTTTTGTTACTTTAGTTGATAGAACTTGAACCAAATGATGCTTTGCATTATTTGCATTACGAATTCTAGTTAATAAGTCTGAAATTGTGTCATTTACCATAGATTAAAATTTCCTTTACATAAAAAACATTTAATTACGAAATGGCAAACCCATTTTCTTTAATAACTCAAAACCTTCTTTCGGAGTTTGAGCAGATGTTGTTATCGTAATATTAAAACCCATCATTTGATCAACACTTTCATATTCAATTTCCGGAAAAATTAATTGATCAGTAATACCAAATGTATAATTACCTGATTTATCGAAATTTTTTTGATTTAAACCTTGAAAATCACGGATTCGTGGTAATGCTAAATTAATTAATCTATATAAAAAAGAATACATTTTTTCTCGACGTAAAGTAACAGTTAAGCCAAGCTCCATTTCTTCACGTACTTTAAAACCTGCTATTGATTTTTTAGCGGTCGTGATAATAGGCTGTTGTCCCGTTATTAAACGAAATTCTTCAACACTCTTTTTTAAAATTTTTGTATTTTGTGCAGCTACACCTAGACCACGGTTAATTTGAATTTTTTCAATTCGTGGTATTTGTTGGACATTTACATATTTAAAATTTTCTTTTAAATATGGGATAACATCGTTGGTGTATAAATCTTTAAATTTTTGTACCATATGCGGTTTATCTATAAAATTACTTTATTTGTTTTTTTGAAAATTCTAGTTTTTTCACCATCTTGAATTTTAATTGCGACCTTGCTCACGATTCCATTTTCATCGCATAACATGACATTTGAAATATCTAAAGGTGCATCAAATTGAATAATTTTTCCAATTTCATCTTTTTTAGATGGTTTTACATGTTTAATTTTCGTATTTATGCCTTCAATGATAACTTTTCCTTTTTTATGAAAAAGGGTTTTAATTTTTCCAATTTTACCTTTATCACGTCCAAGGATTACTTTAACGTTATCTCCAATTTTTATCTTTTTCATTTTTAATTCCTTACAATACTTCAGGTGCTAATGAAACAATTTTTGTAAAACTTTTATCTCTAATTTCTCGAGCAATTGGTCCAAAAACACGTGTTCCTCTTGGATTATTTTCTTTATTTATAATAACAGCAGCATTATCATCAAAACGAATACTTAGACCATCTTTTCGACGTAATGTATGTCTTGTTCTAACAACAACAGCTCTTACAATATCAGATCTTTTAACAGGCATATTCGGTGTAGCATCTTTTACAACACCAATAATAACATCACCAATAGAACCATATTGTTTATTATTCCCAAGAATTCGAATACACATAATTTTTCTGGCGCCGGTATTATCAGCTATTGTTAAATATGTTTGAGGTTGAATCATAATGCTTAATTAGAAATTTTCGTTTTATTTAAAATCTGTTTTAATGTCCATCGTTTATTTCGACTTAAAGGGCGTGTTTCAGAAATAATAACGACATCACCTAAAGTACATTCATTTTTTTCATCATGTGCCATAAAACGTTTTGTTTGTTTTAACGTCTTTCCATAAAGTGGATGAGAATATTTATCTTCTACAGTAATAACAATAGTTTTATCCATCTTATTACTTACCACAGTTCCTATTTTTTCTTTTGTTGTCATAAATTGATTAACTAATTAAGTTGATTTTTTGACCTGTTGTAATGTAATTAATTGTGATATTTGTCGTTTTATGTGTTTAAACTCATGTGGTTTAAAAGTTTGACGAGTTACCTTTTTAATTCGTAATTCAACTAATTGTTTTGAAAGATCTAATATTTGAGTTTCTAAATTTTCAGAATCAAATTTTTCTAAATCTTTTTTCTTTAAAAAATTCATTTTATTAAGCGGTTTCTCTAATTATAAATTTTGTTTTTACAGGTAATTTATAGGAAGCTAATTTCATAGATTTTTGGGCTAATTCAATTGGAACTCCAGCTAACTCAAATAAAATATTACCTGGTCGGATAACAGCTACCCAATAATCAACTGCCCCTTTACCGGAACCCATTCGAGATTCAGCTGCTCTAGCTGTTACTGGTTTATCTGGGAAAATCGTAATCCATAATTTTCCACCACGTTTAATAGAACGTGTAATTGTTCTACGTGTTGCTTCAATTTGACGTGATGTAATCCAGCCTGGTTCTTGAGATTGTAAAGCATAATCTCCAAAAGAAATTTTGTTATTTCGGTATGCTTTACCTTTCATTCGTCCTCTATGTTGTTTTCTAAATTTTGTTCGTTTTGGACTAAGCATAAAATTTTTAATTCAATGAATATTTTTAAAATTTATAAAACCTCACTTTTAAACAACCATACTTTTATTCCAAGCACGCCATAAATGGTATTTGCTCGTTTTTCAGCATAATCAATATCTGCACGTAAGGTTTGTAAAGGTACACGACCTTCTCGAATCCATTCAGTTCTTGCCATTTCAGCACCATTTAATCGTCCTGAAACTTGTACTTTAATACCTGGTACATTAGCCGCTTGAGCACGACTAATTGCTTTTCTTACTGCACGTCTAAATGCAATTCGTTTTTCTAATTGTTCAACAATAAAATCACCGATTAACATTGCTTCGGAATCAGGATTTACAATTTCATTGATATTAATTGTAATAGAACGTTTATTAGCGATTCTTTTCTGTAATTGGTTATATATATTTGTTAATTCATTACCTGAATTTCCTACTAAAATGCCTGGTCTCGCACTATAAATAGTAACATTAATTTTATTACCATTACTATTACGTTTTATTTCAATTTTTGAAATACCCGCATCTCTTGTTCGTTGATCAAAAAATGTTCGAATTGCCGCATCTTCAGCTATTAATTCTGGATAATTGTCAAATTTTGAAAACCAAATTGAGCGATGTTTTTGTGTTGTTGTTAAACGAAATCCTAACGGATGTATCTTCTGTCCCAAAACTAAAATCCTTTTGTTTAAATTTTTTATTTAAGATTTTCTTTTACCGTGATTACAATGTGACATGTTGGCTTACGTATACCAAAACCCTGACCTTGAGAACGTGGTCTAAAACGTCTAAAAACTGGTCCTTGATTAGCAAACGCTTCACTAACAATTAAATTTTCTTTATTTAAATTTAAATTGTGTTCTGCATTTGCTGCAGCAGAATAAATTACCTGCCATACTGGACCACATGCTTTATAAGGCATAAATTCAAGTAACATTAACGCTTCTTTATAAGTTTTCCCTCGAATTTGATTTAAAACACGGCGTACTTTTCTCGGCGACATACGAATGTAGCGTCCTACTGCTTTTGCTTGTGTGCTTGTGTTATTAGTTTCAGTCATAAAATTTAGTAAAACTTATTTTAACGGCGTGCTTTTTTATCACTTTTAACATGCGAACGAAAAGTTCGCGTAGGAGCAAATTCTCCTAATTTATGTCCAACTATTTGTTCAGAAACAAAAATTGGAATGTGTTGTTTTCCATTATAAACAGCAATCGTATGACCAACCATCGAAGGTAAAATTGTTGATGCTCTTGACCATGTTTTAATTGTTGATTTTTTCCCTGTTTCATTCATTACATTAATTTTTTCTAATAAATGATATGCAACAAAAGGACCCTTACGAAGTGATCGTCCCATATTTTTTTATTTTCTTCTTCTTATAATATAAATATCGCTAGGCTTATTCTTTTTGCGTGTTTTCACACCTAAAGCAGGTTTACCCCATGGAGTAATAGGACGTTTACGTCCAATTGGAGAACGACCTTCACCACCTCCATGAGCATGATCACATGGATTCATTACAACACCACGAACAGTAGGTCTAATACCTAACCATCTTGTTCTACCTGCTTTACCAATAACCATATTACTTGAATCATTGTTACCAATAACTCCGATAGTTGCAAAACATTCTTTTCGAATTACTCGAATTTCTTTTGATGGTAGACGTAATGTAACAAAATTACCTTCCTTAGCAAGAATTTTAGCACTTGTTCCAGCAGCACGCACAATTTGTCCGCCTCTTTTTGGTGTTAACTCAATATTATGAACATCAAGTCCTAGAGGTATATTCTCTAGCGGTAAACAATTTCCTATTTCTATTTCTGCATTTGATCCAGAAGAAATATAACTATTTACCTTTAAATTTTGAGGACATAATATGTAGCGTTTTTCTCCATCTTCATAATGAATTAAAGCAATACGAGCATTTCGATTTGGATCATATTCAATAGCGGCTACTCTACCTAGAATGTTTAATTTATTTCGTTTAAAATCTATCAATCTATAAAGTCGTTTATGACCACCACCACGATGTCTAATTGTTATTCGACCTTGATTATTTCGTCCAAAAACTCTGTGATTTGAGATAGTTAAACTTTTTTCAGGTTTATTTTTTGTAATTTCAGTAAAAGAAGATACTCCTCGATTTCTAGTACCTGGAGTATTTGGTTTAAAAATACGTATAGCCATATAATTTTTTTATTTTAAGCTAATTTTTTACATATCAGGAAATAGATTTATACTATCTCCATCTTTCAAAGTGATAATTGCTTTTTTATATTGTGATTTTTTTCCTGAAAAACGTCCTACAGTACGTTTTTTAGGCGGTTGATTTAATGTATTAACATTAAGAATATTAACATTAAAAATAAATTCAATTACTTTTTTTATCGTAAACTTATTTGCACGTCTGTCTACCATAAAAGTATATTTATTGCTTTCTAATAAACGTGTTGCTTTATCACTAATAACAGGATATTTAATAATATCAAGCATAGTGCGTAAATTTTCAGTTGTAAAATCATTATTTTGTTTCACAATACGTCTCCTTTATAATATCAAATGACGAATCATCTAAAATAATTACATTAGCTTTAGCTAATTCAGTAACATTTAATTGATTAGCAAGGATATAGTTAAAATTTGTTAAATTTCTTAGTGATAATTGTAAATTTAAATTAGGTTTTGATGAAATAACTAAAACTTTTTCTTTTATTTCTTCATTACTAGAAATATCAGAATATTTTTTAATAAAATTTAAAGTTTTCGGTGTTTCTAACTCTAAATGATTAAAAACAATAAATTGTTTATTACGATTGTAGAGTAAAGTACGTAAAGCTAATTGTTTTTCCTTTTTATTAATCTTATTATAGATTGTTTTAGGTTTCGGACCAAAAGTTACTCCACCTCCTCTCCAAAGTGGTGAACGATTAGAACCAGCACGAGCACGTCCTGTTCCTTTCTGTTTCCAAGGCTTGCGTCCACCTCCTCGAACTTCACTTCGTGTTTTTGTGGAACGTGTAAATTGTGATCTATTTGTTGTAGCCGTTTTTAATGCTCTATGAACAACATATTTTGCTTTAACGGCAACGTTTAAAGAAAAAGTCTTTTTCTCAATAACTGTTGGTGATAAGCTATCTAATACATTGTATTCGAATGTTTTTATAACCATTTATTCGATGATGATCTAAATTTGTAAATTTTTTATCTTATCCACGGTTTGTTGCTTTAATGCTTAAAAGATTACCTGGTTTACCTGGTACAGCACCTTTCACAATTAATAAATTTTCTTTAGAATCAATTTTTAAAATTTTTAAATTTGATATTGTAGTCTGTTGATTACCTAATTGACCATACATTTTTTTCCCAGGAAAAACACGAGCCGGTGTCGCACCCTGACCAATAGAACCTGGTTCTCTATGATTTTTCGAACCATGTGACATCGGACCGCGTGAAAAATTATGACGTTTTTGATTTCCAGCAAAACCTTTACCAATTGACTTTCCAGTAATATCTACATGGTCACCAACATTAAAATTTTGAACATCAATAATTTGTCCTAGTTCAAAATCTTGAATATTCGAAACTTCATATTCTTTCAAATATTTAAGTGGCACAATATTGGATTTTTCTAAATGACCTAATTCTGGCTTTGTTAATTTTAATTTTGAAACCTGTTTATAACCAATTTGAATAGCATTATAGCCATGTGTCTCCATTGACTTAATTTGTGTAATAACACATGGACCTACTTTAATTACAGTGACAGGATTTGCATCCCCATCTTCTGTAAAAATTTGAGTCATACCTACTTTATTTCCTAGTATACCTAGCACGAAAGATTCTCCCTTTCTTTTTTATGTTTTTATATTATATAGAGTTGAATTATCAAATATTTAAAACCTTATAAGTTATAGTGAATAGTAAAAAAAATTAATAGAAATGTCCAGTAATGCTAAATTTATTTTTACATTTTTAAATAAATATAAAAAAACCCGACCTAAAAGGTGGGTTTTATAAAAATTAAAAGTTCATCTCTGCAGCTTGAACTTTTTCAAATTGTTTTTTCTTAATAACTAAGAAAATTTGAGTTAATATAATAAAAAAACATAATGCCATATAACCATAGATACGTGCTGGGCTTTGTAATACGATTTCAGTTTCAGTTTGACCAAAACCACCAACATTAGGATCTTTCGTTAAGGATTGATCCATGTTTACAACTTTTCCCATTGAAACAGCTAATTCCAGACCTTTGGAAATTGATTGAGTAACAATATCCCCAGATGATGTTTTAATGCTAACAGTGTAGCCACCTGATTCTTTTGCATCAATTTGTGTAATTTGACCACTAGCAGAAGATAATATAGCGTTATTATTTGTTTTCTCGCCAGTAGGATTAACTTGCCCACGACCACGATTAGCTCCAACGTAAATTGGATATTTTAAAAAATTAACGTCTTTATTTATTTCTGGATCTGGAGAAAGTACTGGGAAAATAATTTCCTGATGCTTATCACCTGCAATTGGACCAACTACTAAGATATTTTCAGCTTTCGAACTATAAGGTGAAATATAAACACCTTTATTTTTTTCTTTTATTTCTTGTGGTAATTGATTTGCTGGAGCCAGTTTAAAACCTTCTGGTAAAATAACAACAGCACCAACGTTTAACCCACCTTTTGAGCCACTAGCTAAAACTTGTTTACTCTCAAGATCATAAGGTATTTTAACAACAGCTTCAAAGACAGAATTAGGTAAAACGGCTTGAGGTGTTTCAATTTCAACAGGTTTTTGTGCTAAATGGCAATTTGCACATGCAATACGGCCATTGGCTTCACGAGGGTTCGCATATGCTTGTTGCGCATAAATAGGAAAAGCTAGAGCTGGTTGATTTAATACAACTAAACTCAGAATAAATGAAGCAAAACCTGAATTTTTTAGGTTTAATTTCCAATGAAAAATTTGCATTTATAATTTTTCAATTTATTTTATAAAATTCAAAAATAAGATATTTTCTTAATATATTATAAATTTTTAGCGCTTTAAGAGTATTAAGATACCCGCACCTAAAAAATAAAGAATTAGTATTGCACTTGATAATAAAAGTTGAGTAATTGGGTCGGTAGATGGGGTTAAAACAGCCCCAACAATAACAGCAATTAAAACAACATACTTCCATAAATTTAACATGCTTGTTCCAGAAATAATTTCTAAAACACCTAAGATTATCTGAAAAATTGGAATCTGAAATGCAATCGCTGTCGTTGAGAATAATACTAATATAAAATCACAATATTGACTAAATGACCATAAAGGTTCAATTACATCAGAACTATAAGAAATAAAGAATTGTAAAGCAGCAGGTATTAAACAAAAATACGAAAAAGCTAAACTAATAAAGAACAATATAATTGAACCAATTAATAAAGGTAAGAGTAATCTTTTTTCATTAGCCGTTAACCCTGGAATAATAAAAAAAGTAAATTGACTTAATAAAATAGGACTTGTTATAGTAAGTCCACTGTAGAAAGCAATTTTTACGGTCTCAAGAAAGTATTCACCAGGAGCTAATTGAAAAAATTTAATATTAACGACTGGAATTTGTAATAGTTCAACAATCGGTTTTATATCACAAAAAGCTAAAATTGATACAAAAATTAGAACACTTAATGTGTGTATAGTTCGTTGTCTTAATTCCTCAACATGTTCAGAGAAAGGTAATTCTACATTTGCTTTTTGAACATTTGTATTGCCTACAAAATTAAATGAAAAATTATTTTTATTTGTTATAGTTTCGACCAACATAAAAATTTATTATAAAATTTAGTATTTATTTTTTATATCACTCAAAAAATTCCTTTGACTTACGTCAAAGGAATCGATTTAAATAATTTTTATAAATAAGTTATTGCATTAACACGAGCCGATACGCGTTTTAAATTTTGTGACGCTTCAATCTTTTCTTTATCAGTCTGAGCACTATCTAACTGCTCTGAAGCTTTCTCTAATGCTGATTTAGCTAAAGCTAGATCATTAGAAGTTACTTCTTCAACACCATTAACTAATATTGTTACTTTATCGTCATCCACTTCAGCAAATCCACCAAAAACAACAATAGGTTTCCAAGTGTCTCCTGATTTGATACGTAAGACACCAATTTCAAGAGTTGTTATTAATGTGGCATGCTTAGCTAAAATTCCTAATTGTCCTGCTGTACATGGTAAAACAACTTCATCTGCAGATGTGTTCCAAACAACTCTGTCAGGAGTAATAACACGAATTTTTAAACTCATTTTGCTCCTAAATTTATTTATGCTTTTAGACCTTGCGCTTTCTCGATAGCCTCATTAATATCACCAACTAAGTAAAATGCTTGCTCAGGTAGATCATCAAGTTCACCATCTAGAATCATGGAGAATCCTTTCATTGCATCCTCTAATGATACATATTTACCGGGTGAACCTGTAAAAACTTCCGCAACAAAGAATGGTTGAGAAAGAAAACGTTCAACTTTTCGAGCTCGAGCAACAACTAGACGATCATCTTCAGATAATTCATCAATACCTAAAATAGCAATAATATCTTGTAATTCTTTATAACGTTGTAATGTTTCTTTAATACGTTGTGCAACAGCATAATGCGCCGTACCAACAATACTAGGTTGTAACATCGTAGAAGTCGAATCTAATGGATCTACTGCGGGATAAATCCCTTTTGATGCTAGACCACGTGATAATACTGTTGTCGCATCTAAATGCGCAAATGTTGTCGCTGGCGCTGGATCTGTTAAATCATCGGCTGGTACATATACAGCTTGAATTGATGTAATTGATCCTAACGTTGTTGACGTAATACGTTCTTGTAGACCACCCATTTCAGTAGCTAATGTTGGCTGGTAACCTACAGCAGATGGCATACGTCCTAGAAGTGCAGATACTTCTGAACCTGCTTGAACAAAACGGAAAATATTATCAATGAAAAGTAAAACATCCTGCTTATTAACATCACGGAAATATTCTGCCATTGTTAAAGCAGATAAACCAACACGCATTCTTGCTCCAGGTGGCTCATTCATCTGACCATAAACTAGAGCAACTTTTGAATCCGTTAAATTCTTTTCATTAATTACACCTGATTCTTTCATTTCCATGTATAGATCGTTACCTTCACGAGTACGTTCACCTACACCACCAAAAACTGATACACCACCGTGAGCTTTTGCAATATTATTAATTAATTCCATGATTAATACTGTTTTACCTACTCCGGCTCCACCAAACAGACCAATTTTACCACCACGACGGTAAGGTGCTAATAAATCAACAACCTTGATTCCTGTTTCAAAAATAGCTGGTTTAGTCTCTAATTCAGTAAAGGCTGGGGCATCTCTATGAATTGGCGAGCGAGATACATCGGTAGGAACATCAATTCCGTTATCTACTGGAACACCTAAAATATTAAAAATACGTCCTAATGTTGAACTACCTACTGGCACAGAAATTGGTGCACCTGTATCAATAACTTCAGTTCCACGTTTTAAACCATCAGTAGCGCTCATAGATACAGCACGTACTTTATTATCTCCAAGTAATTGCTGTACCTCACAGGTAACAGTTTTATCCGGAGTTGTTACAACGATCGCGTTGTAAATTTTTGGTAAATTTCCTGAAGGAAAAACAACATCTAATACAGGCCCAATAATTTGTGTAATTTTGCCAGTTTTTGTACTTGTCTCAAACATTTTGTTTTATTTTTACTATTCAAATAATAAATATGGTTTCATCTATTTCTCATAAGGTATGAAAACTTACAACAAATATATTCTAATAAGATTAATTAGTTTCGACCAGTTGTTTTTAACCAATTTTGAGCTTCAATATAATTATTTGGTGCTAAGCGAATTGCTTGACGCCAATAATCACCAGCTTTATCAAACAAACTTTTTGTAACTTCTAAATTTTCAGCTTCTGAAGCTTTTACACCCTGATAATGATAAATAACTGCAATATTATTTAAAGCTTGAGGTAACGCAGAATTAAGTTCTAAAGCCTGATGATAATACTCGAGCGCTTTTAAATATTTACCATTATTTGAATAGATAATTCCTACATTATAGAGAATATAACTACGATCATAAGGATCTTCCTCAATTTGAAGAGCTTCATAATAATTTTCTAAAGCCTCCGCGTACTCACCTTCTGATTGCGCAGACATACCATCACGATAATAAGAAAAAGCTTGTTTTTCTTGCTTACTTGCGGGAAAAACCTTTAATAAGATATCAGCAACAATAGTAAATGTTTTATCTATAAAATTATCGTTTTTCTGGACTCGACCCATTTTAATTTTTGTTTTTAAAAATAAAATATAAATTCGAACAACTCGCTAAATATATAAAGTCGATCATTGGATAAATTCTAATTAATTTTAAGAAAATAAATCAAAAATTTTAATTATCTTTTAGAACAAAAGGTAAAAGATTTAAAATACGTGCTCGTTTAATTGCACTTTTTAATTCTTTTTGTTGTTTAACTGTTAGATTTGTAGTACGACGTGATAAAATTTTTCCATGTTCAGTAACAAATGTTTTTAACAAATTAATATCTTTATAGCTAATAGCCTGATCTAATTTAATTGGAGATACTCTTCTTTTTGCTTTATATGTAATCATAATAATTTGTTCTTCCTATAATTTGATGAGTAAATTTTATTTAATTTCCTTATGAATAGTATGTGCATTACAGTGAGGACAAAACTTCTTTAATTCAATACGCTCGGGAGTATTTTTTCTATTTTTTTTAGTTGTATATCTAGAAACTCCGGCAGAACGTTTACTTTCATTTTTTCGACATTCAGTACATTCCAAAGTAATTACTAAACGTGTTCCTTTCGCTTTAGCCATATAATGTTATTTTTATAAATATAATGTTATCAATTATACAATATTCTCCCATAATTTGGAAATAATTCCAAGGGTTAAATAAAACTTTATTTAAAACTTGTTCTACAAAGATCCTTATAGTAATATGAAAGAGGTCCTTAGAAAAAAGAGAATTAAAAAATTAGATTAAAAAATTATGGCAAACATTAAATCAGCAATCAAACGTATTGACGTAACGAAACGAAATAACTTAAGAAATAAGCAATACTCATCTAATGTAAAAACGTTTACAAAAAAATATTTAATATCTTTAGATACCTACAAAACTGATCCAAATGGAATAAATTTTGAAACGGTAATGAAAAACTTAAATATTCTTTACAGTAAGATAGATAAAGCAACAAAAGCTAACGTTTTACATAAAAATACTGCTGCAAGAAAAAAATCTGCACTAAAAATTGCATTAAATAATTTAAATAAAAGTGTTTAAATTTTGAAAAAACTATTGTAAAAATAAATTTTAAATTTCGGAAATATCAACATTTTTAAATTAATAGATTGAACTTAATAATTAAAACTAAATTAAATGTAATTAAGGCTCTTTATGCAGAAAAAAGCTTTCTTAACAACATTACCTGATTTTGTTGAAATCCAACGTGCAAGTTTTTGTTGGTTCTTAGAAAAAGGGTTAAGTGAAGAACTAGAAAAATTTTCTTCAATTAATGACTTATACAATAATATTGAATTAAATTTTTTTGGGCAAGAATATAAAATAAGAAAACCAAAATATAGTATAGTTGAATCAAAATATCGAGACACTACTTATGCTGTAAGAATTTATGTACCAATGTCAATAAATATTGCTCAAAAACCTGTAGATATCGATAAAACACATGTGTTTATTGGTGAATTGCCATTAATGAGTGATCGTGGAACATTTATTATAAATGGTTGTGAGAGAGTCATAATTAATCAAATTATACGAAGTCCTGGAATATACTATAAACAAGAAAAGATTAAACGTAGTAATTCCCTATTTACTTACAATGCTACGTTAATACCAAGTCGAGGTTCATGGTTGAAATTTGAAATCGACAAAAAACAATCATTAAATATTAGTATTGATAAAACCGATAAAATAAAAATATTAAATTTTTTCAAAATTCTAGATATATCAATAGAAGAAATTCTTGGTAATTTAACGTATCCAGAATTTTTAAAAGATAAAATTACTGAAGAAAATAAAAATAAAGAAACTCAAGAAATAGAAACATTATTTGATGATAATGAAAAATTAGAAATTCATGAACTGTTTGATAACAGAATTTTTAATCCAAAATATTATGATCTTGGAAATGTTGGCCGTTATAAGCTAAATAATCGATTTAATCTAAATATCTCTAAATTTATACATGATCTAACAATTAAAGATATTATAGCGATTGTAGATACTCTAATTACGCTTAACTGCGGTGGAGATAAAGAAAGAATTATTGATGATATTGATCATTTACAAAATCGTCGAGTACGTTCTGTTGGTGAATTAGTACAGACACAGTTTCGTTCAGGTTTACTTCGTTTAGAAAGACTTTTATCTGAAAAACTAACTATATGTGATCCAAATGTCATAAAAATAACGACGCTAGTGAATCCAAAACCAATTATGTCATTAATGAGGGAATTTTTTGGATCTAGTCAATTATCTCAATTTTTAGATCAAACTAACCCATTAGCGGAATTAACACATCGAAGACGAATAAGTGGCCTCGGGCCAGGTGGTTTTAGTAGAGATCATGTTAGTTTTGCGGTACGTGATATTCATCCAAGTCACTATGGACGAGTTTGCCCAATTGAAACCCCAGAAGGGCAAAACGCAGGATTAATCTCTTCACTTTCAGTATATGCGCGAGTAAATTCATTAGGTTTTATTGAAACCCCGTTTTTTAGAGTAGAAAACGGAATTGCACTCGATAAAAACGAAGCAATTTACCTAACCGCCGAAGAAGAAGATAATTTAAAAATTGCTGCTGCCGATACATGTCTAGATGAGACTGGAAAAATTCTTGATGATTTAATTACGGTTCGATACAAACAAGAATTTGTTAAGGTACTATCTACCGAAGTAGCCTTAATAGCAGTATCACCTATTCAAATTATATCCTCAGCAACGGCATTAATTCCATTTTTAGAACATAATGATGCAAACCGTGCGCTAATGGGATCAAATATGCAACGTCAGGCTGTGCCATTACTTTATCCAACCAAAGCTATTATCGGTACAGGTTTGGAAAATCAATTGGCTGCCGATGCAGGGATGGTTATTGTGACTTATTCTGAGGGATATGTTACCCAAGTAACAAACAATTGTATAACAATTAAAAATAATTCTGGGAAAAAAATACATTATATTTTACAAAAATATACACGCTCAAATCAAGATACCTGCATTAACCAACGACCAATTGTATGGCCAGGTGAATATGTAAAATCTGGACAAATTATTGCCGATGGTCCTGGAACAAATGGTGGTGAAATTGCTTTAGGTCAAAATATTACCATCGCTTATATGCCTTGGGAAGGATATAACTTTGAAGATGCACTCCTAATTAATGAAAGATTAGTATATGCTGACTTATTTACCTCAATACATATCGAAAAATATGATTTAGAAGTACGAGAAACAAAAACAGGAGTAGAACAACTAACAAAAGATATTCCAAATGTTAGTGATAAAGCAACAAAAAATCTTGATGAGAATGGTATTATCTTTAAAGGCAAATTTGTTAAATCTGGAGATCTTTTAGTTGGTAAAGTGACACCTAATGAAGAGACAGAAGAAATTCCTGAAGGACGTTTATTAAGAGCAATTTTTGGTGAAAAGTTACATTCGGTGATTGATCATTCGCTAAGAGTACCAAATGGTAGTTATGGACGAGTGTTAGATATTCGTATATTTTCACGCGAAAATGGAGATGACTTACCTGCGTCAACCTATTCTCTGGTAAGAGTATTCCTAGCTCAAATACGAAAAATTCAAGTAGGTGATAAGATGGCTGGTCGACATGGAAATAAAGGTATTATATCTAGAATTTTACCACGTGAAGATATGCCATATTTACCAGATGGAAAACCAATTGATCTGATATTAAACCCATTAGGTGTTCCATCGCGTATGAATGTTGGACAATTATTTGAGGGATTATTTGGATTTGCAGGCGATAATCTCGATAAAAGATTTAAAATTTTACCTTTTGATGAAATGTATGGTTCTGAAGCCTCACGTATTCTAATCAATAAAAACTTAAAAGCAGCTAAACAATTTTCAAAAAAAAACTGGCTTTATAATAAAGATTCACCAGGAAAAATTGTTTTAACAGACGGAAGAACTGGAGAGCTTTTTGATAATCCAGTAACTGTTTGTAAAAGTTATATATTAAAACTTGTACATTTAGTAGATGATAAAATTCATGCACGTTCAACAGGTCCATACTCGTTAGTTACACAACAACCTCTAGGTGGAAGATCCCAACAAGGTGGACAAAGATTTGGAGAAATGGAAGTTTGGGCACTGGAAGCATTTGGTGCCGCATATACCTTACAAGAATTACTAACAATCAAATCAGATGATATGAATGGTAGAAATGAAGCTTTAAACTCTATTGTTAAGGGAGAAAAAATTCCTGAACCAGGTATACCTGAATCTTTTAAAGTTTTAACTCTTGAATTACAAGCATTATGTCTTGATTTCGGAATGTATAAAATCAAAAAAGATAATCATGGTGAAACAAGAGGAATTGAAATTGATCTAATGGAAAAATCTAAAACTTTCAAAAAGAAAAGTAGTAATTTTTATCCACAGTATAACAGTTTTGAAATAATTTAAGAAATATTCATTTTATGACTAGCATAGTAAATAATTTTGATTACATAAAAATTAATTTAGCATCAGATCAACGAATAAGAAATTGGGGGAGACGAATATTACCAAACGGTCTTGTTGTAGGTGAAATTACTAAACCTGAAACAATAAATTATCGAACATTTAAACCAGAAATGGATGGTTTATTTTGTGAAAAAATTTTTGGACCTGTAAAAAATTGGGAATGCCATTGCGCAAAATATAAAAGAGTAAACCCAAGTGAATTAATAATATGTGAAAGATGTGGAGTAGAACTAACGGAATCCCGTGTGAGAAGACATCGGATGGGATATATTGAATTAATTGCACCTGTTACTCATGTTTGGTACCTAAAAGGTATGCCTAGTTATTTGAGTTTACTCTTAAGAAGACGTGTAAAAACACTTGAAGAAATTATCTATTTCAATAAATATTTAACAAAAAGTGAAAATGTAGAAAATAATATTAAAAATAATTTAAATTTTGAAGATTATTTTACAACAAATAAAGGAGAATATCAAAAAACAAATAATCCACAAGCAAGAATTGGGGCTGAAGCAATAAAATATTTGTTAGAGGATATAGACTTAAAGAAAGAACTAATTAAAAATCGTTTAGCATTAAGTTTAACTGATTCAGGATACAAACTATTAGATGAACCACCAGATCAAACAAATAAGATAGGAAATAAAGAAACACGAGAAAAAATAGTTCGAAGAATTCGATTAATTGAAAATTTTATAGCTACTGGCTCAAATCCAAGTTGGATGGTATTAAATGTGATACCTGTCATACCACCTGGTATAAGACCTATGGTACAATTAGATGGTGGAAGATTTGCTACTTCCGATTTAAATGAATTATATCGAAGAGTAATTACTCGAAATAATCGTTTAGGACGTTTATTAAAAATTTATGCTCCTTCCATAATCGTGCATAATGAAAAACGTATGTTACAAGAGTCAATTGATTCACTTATTGATAACGGTAAGAGAGGAAGAAAAGCAGTCGGAGCAAATAATAGACCATTAAAATCTTTATCAGATATTATTGAAGGAAAACATGGTAGATTCCGTCAAAATTTACTAGGAAAACGAGTTGATTACTCTGGTCGTTCTGTAATTATTGTAGGTCCATCATTAAAACTGAATCAATGTGGATTACCTCACGAAATGGCTCTCGAGTTATTTCAACCTTTTATAATTCATCAACTAATTGAAAATGGTTTGGCAACCAATATTAAATTAGCAAAAAAATTAATATTGAGTGGGGAACCAATAATTTGGAAAATCTTAGAAAATGTTTTAAGGGGCCATTCAATTTTATTAAATCGTGCACCAACTCTTCATCGTTTAGGAATTCAAGCATTTGAGCCAATCTTAATAGCTGGACGTGCAATACAACTTCACCCATTGGTTTGTACAGCTTTTAATGCTGATTTTGATGGGGATCAAATGGCGGTTCATGTACCATTATCTAATGAATCACAACAAGAAGCGAAAAAACTTATGCTAGCACCCAATAATTTCTTATCACCAGCAACAGGTGATCCTATACTTATTCCAAGTCAGGATATGGTTTTAGGTTGCTATTATTTAACTTTAGATAATTCAACAAAAAATACAAAAGTAAATCATTATTTTTCAAAGTATGATGATGTTTTAATGGCATATGAACAAAAAAAAATAATGCTGCATACACCTATATGGGTTCGCACAAATGAATTAAAAATGGGAAAATTCACTCAATCATCTATATTACAAACAAATTCTTTTAAAAAGAATAAATATATTCGGACAACCGTTGGACGAATTTTAATAAATAGAACGATTTCAAAAAATTTATATTTATAAACTTAGAAAAGAATGGTAAAAAAAATTAAATTTAAAAATCAAATTTTTAGTAAAAGAGAACTAAAAAATCATATATATGAAGCATTTACAAAATATGGCGTAACCCGCGCATCGGCCTTAGCTGATGAAATGAAAGAATTAGGTTTTTATTATGCAACAAAAGCTGGTATTTCGATAAGTATTGAAGATTTAAAAATACCACCAACGAAAAAAAAATTACTATTTGAAGCAAATACTGAGATATTAAATTCAGATTTAGCTTATGCACGTGGCGAAATAACATCAGTTGAACGTTTTCAAAAAGTCATTGATACATGGAATAAAACAAGTGAAACCTTAAAAAATAATTTAGTTGATTATTTTAAACAAACTGATCCCTTAAATTCAATATACTTGATGGCATTCTCCGGGGCCCGAGGAAATTTATCGCAGGTTCGACAACTTGTCGGAATGCGGGGATTAATGGCTGATCCAAATGGTCAAATTATTGATATACCTATCATTCATAATTTTCGTGAAGGATTAACCATAACTGACTATATTATGTCAGCCTATGGTGCACGAAAAGGAGTTGTAGATACTGCTTTACGTACCGCAGATTCCGGATATTTAACACGAAGATTAATCGATGTTGCACAAGATGTTATAATTCGAGAACAAGATTGTCAAACAAAACATTCGCTTAAAATTTATAAAAAAGAAAAATTAGAACATTTCTTTGAAAAATTAGTAGGGCGAACAGCGGCAGAAACTATATACTCAAATACATTTAAAAGCATTCTTATAAAAAAGAATGAACAAATAACAGAAAAAGTAGCATCTGCCATCATAAATGAAAATATAAATAGTATAAAAGTACATTCTCCCTTAACCTGCCAATCAAGTAGATCAATTTGTCAAAAATGTTATGGATGGAATTTATCGTATAGTAAATTAGTAAATTTAGGCGAAGCAGTAGGAATTATTGCAGCCCAATCGATTGGTGAACCTGGAACACAATTAACAATGCGAACTTTTCATACTGGGGGTATCTTTACAGCTGACCCAAGCCGACAAATTAGGTCAAAGACAACAGGGTTTTTTTCGTTTAAAAGTAAAGCGGAAACAAAATTAAATAGAACAATCTATGGAAGTAAAATTATTAAAGTCGAACGAGAAGCTGAACTTACAATAATTAACTATAAAAATGAAACGACAATAATAGCAATTCCAGCGGATAGCTCAATTTTTATTAAAAATAAAAGTTTTATAAAAGAAGGAGATTTAATTGCAGAATTACCAATAAAAAATCAACAAACAACTCAAGCACAAAAAAATATTTTAGCTTCACATTCTGGTGAAATTAGTTTTTCTAAAAAACAAGAGATAGTTTGGATTTTAGAAGGTGATGTATATTCTCTAATTTCTAATTGCCTCGAAAATAAATATAAACAAAACGAAAAATTAACACTACAAGATAGCTTATTTCAATTTAAATTAACTTCAAAAAAAGACGGGATTTTATATTTCAATAAAAATAACAAAACAAAAAAAATTGAACTAATTAAAGTTATAAAATGTTTACAAATCTTTGATTATCCTATTTTTTGGGATAAAAAATCAAAAAAATTAATTATAACGTTAGACCAAAATAATAAATATATTCTAGAGAAATTACCGACAGTTTTAGCAAAGAAAACAATTCCATTTGGGTACTCTTCAACTAGTAAATATCGTACAGAAATGGGAGGTCAATTATTCTATCCGAATAAATCCTTTTTTAGTTATAATAAAGAGATTGATCGAGAGATTATTATAAAAAATGGAAAATTATTATTTATACCTGCCGAAATTCATGTAATAAAAAAAGATAAAAGTTTATTACTAGTAACAAATAAAACAAAATTAGCAACCGCTGGAACAGAAATATTAAACGGAATTTTTTCTAAAACTAATGGATTTCTTCAAACAAAAGAATCAAACCAGATTATTCACGAAATTCAGATAAAACCGGGTGATTTTTTTGAATTTCATAATTTAAAAGAAAAAGAAATTAATTATTTAAAAAATATTAATAAAAAAATATTTTTCCCAGGTGAAAAAATATTTGATGACATTGACATAAATTATCTAAGCTTAATTGAAATAACAAAAACTAAAAATAATTATGGGATTTTATTACGTCCAATTAAAGAATTTAATATACCAAAACCTAAAAATTCATTAAAAATTAAGTTGGGATTAAATAACTCATTAAAACTGAAAACAATAAATTCCTTAAAACATAAATCTACAGGTAAGCAAACTAAAAAACTAAAAATTGATTTAATTGAATCTTCACTATGGGTTGATAATGAACCCAATCAAGTAGGCATTAAAACTGATTTTGCACTAAAGTTTATACCTAAGATAAATAAAAAGCAAAAATATATTTTTGCACTTATGGTAGAAGAAATAATAAATATTCCAAATTTTTTACCCAAAAAATTAACTAAAGAAAAATTAAAATTATCATTATTTATTAAAAACTTAGAATACATAGAACAACAGACAATATTAGGAAAAATTTCAATTACCCCAAAAAAAACTTGTGTAATTAAAAATTTAAAAAAAAATGATACAACACAAAGTAAAACGCTAATAAATATCGAAGAAAATTATAAACAATATTTTAATGAGGGAAATTCATTTCTTCCAAAAAAAAATGAGATGATACGTATAAATGATAAAATCGGACCTTACCTAAATACAAAATGTTCGGGGAAAATAATAAAAGCTAACGCGTTCAAACTTAAAATTCATAAAGGAACACCTTTTTTTGTGACACCTGATACAAAATTATATCAAAAAACTGGTAATTTCATTAAAAAAAATGAATTGTTGGGAATAATAAATTTTGAACAAATTGTAACAGGCGATATTGTACAAGGTTTACCAAAAGTGGAAGAAATTTTAGAGGCTAGAAAACCTCAAGAACCAGCGATATTAAGTCAAAAATCAGCTATAGTTTGCAAAATAAAAAAATCAGGCGAAATAAAATTATTGGCGAATTACCCTAAAACTCAGGATGTAATTAGTTATTCGATTTCGCCAAAAAGAACACTGAAAAAAAATGACTATGTCTATGTTGGACAAGCTTTAACGGAAGGTTCAGTAAATCCACATAATCTTTTAGTCACATACTTTGGATACTATAAAAACTTTTGTGACAATTATAATGCTACTTATTTAAGCTTTAAAAATGTTCAATTATTATTAATCCAAAAAGTCCAACAAGTATATAATTCACAAGGTGTTAATATTGCAGATAAACATTTAGAAATAATTATCCGTCGAATTACGTCCAAAGTTCAGATTAAAGGTGCAGGTGAAAGTTTGTTATTACCAGGTGAAATAGTAGATCTAAAACAAATAGAGTACATTAATCTAATTTTAAAAAAATCCTTAAAAAAAGTAGCAACATACCAACCAATATTACTAGGAATAACGAAAGCTTCACTACTCACGGATAGTTTTATATCTGCAGCAAGCTTCCAGGAAACAACAAAAATATTGACTTCAGCGGCAATTGAAGGAAAAATTGACTGGTTACGCGGACTAAAAGAAAACGTGATTATTGGACGATTAATTCCAGTTGGTAGCGGATTTAGAAAAGAAAAATAAAGTCTTTAAAATAATAAACAATTATGATATGATCCTTCTATCTACGGAGGATTATTAGAAAAAGGAGAATATTTTACATGGCTACTATACAATTAGCCCAATTACTTGAAGCAGGTGTTCATTTTGGTCATAAAGCAAATCGATGGAATCCAAAAATGTTTCCATATATTTATGCAGAAAGAGATGGAATTCATATTCTAGATTTAGTACAAACTTCACAATTACTAAATGAAGCATGTGATTTTGCAAATACTGTAGCCCAAAAAAATAAAACATTTTTATTTGTTGGAACAAAACCCCAAGCCGCAGCAATCGTTGCACAAGAAGCTAAAAATTGTGATTCATTTTATGTAAATCATCGATGGCTAGGTGGTATGTTAACAAACTGGGATACAGTAAAAACACGAATTGCTCGTTTAAAAACTTTAGAAGAACAAGAACAAAATAAAACGTTAGATAGTTTACCTAAAAAAGAAGCAGCAAACCTAAGAAAAGAATTGGAAAAATTACAAAAACATCTAGGTGGTTTAAAAGATATGCCAGGTATTCCAGATGTTTTAATAGTGATTGACCAAAGAAGAGAATTAACTGCAATAAAAGAAGCGATCAGTTTAAATATTCCTATCATCTCGATACTGGATACAAACTGTGATCCAGATCTTGTCGATATTCCGATTCCTGGTAACGATGACTCAATTGGTTCAATTAAGTTAATTTTAAAAACACTAGGAAAGAGTATTGTAAATGGAAAATTAAACAACCAGTAAAAATTTAACAACTTATGTATAATTAATTACTAATTATACATAAGAATTGATTAGAATATGTTAGTATAAAATACTTTTGCTTAACTTATGTACATTTTTAATTTAACGAATACGCCTTTATCTTTAAGTAATGGCGTAGAAGTTGGTGTTCACTATTATTGGGATATTGGTGGAATTTCCGTACATGGTCAGGTTTTCATGGTTATGTGGTTTGTAATTTTTTTACTCCTAGGGGCATCACTCTTAGGAACGTCAAAATTACAAAGAATTCCAGAAGGCTGGCAAAACTTTATGGAGTCAGTTCTTGAATTTACACAAGAAATTGCACGAAATCAACTTGGTGAAAGTTTTTACCGACCTTGGGTACCTTTCATTAGTACGTTATTTCTTTTCATTTTTGGATGTAACTGGGCCGGAGCACTGATTCCATGGAAACTCATAGAACTTCCTGAAGGTGAATTAGCCGCACCAACAAATGATATTAACACAACTATTGCACTTGCTCTACTTGTTTCTATTTTCTATTTTTTTGGTGGTCTAAGAAAAAAAGGGCTAGGATATTTCAAACGTTATATTCAACCAACGCCGATTCTTTTACCAATTAATATTTTAGAAGATTTTACGAAACCCTTATCTTTAAGTTTCCGATTATTTGGTAATATCTTAGCGGACGAATTAACAGTAAGCGTACTAACGATTTTAGTTCCTTTATTTATCCCTTTACCCATTATGGGTCTAGGTATATTCGCAAGTTCGGTACAAGCCTTAATATTTTCAACACTAGCGGCAGCTTATATTGCTGAAGCAGTTGAATAATCGAAACATTAATTTTCGTAAAAAATGAAACCTGTTAGTTTAGCGTAAGTACATACATTTATTTATTATAGGTAATTTTATTATGGATTCACTTGTTTCTGCTGCTTCAGTAATCGCTGCTGGTCTTTCTATTGGTTTATCTGCAATTGGTCCTGGTATTGGTCAAGGTCAAGCGGCTGGTGCTGCTGTTGAAGGTATTGCACGTCAACCAGAAGCTGAAAACCAAATTCGTGGTACATTACTACTAAGTTTAGCTTTCATGGAGGCTTTAACAATTTACGGTCTTGTAGTTGCTTTATCACTACTATTCGCTAACCCATTCACTAGTTAAATTTAATGCCAAGACATTCAAAGAGAAATCAATTTGAATGTCTTGGCATTAATTCTAACTAATATAAAATACAAACAATATTGGAAAGGTTATGAACGAACAATTTTTTATTATACTAGCAGAAGAAAGCAAAAAAAGTGGATTATTTGATATTGGAGCAACACTACCTTTAGTTGCCATACAATTTTTAATTTTAATGTTTTTATTAAACCTACTATTGTATAATCCTTTAACAACCTTAATGAATCAACGAAATGAATATATTCTTGATAATTTAAGTAAAGCATCAAATATGTTAGTAACAGCTGAGGAATTAACAACTCAATATGAAACAGAGTTAGCAGCAACAAAACAAGATGCCCAAAAAGAAATTAATGATTTGCAACAAATTCAAAAAGAAAGTTTTGTAACTGAATTAAACCTTTCACAAAACTATATTGATGCAATAGTTCAAAAAATTTTAAATGATTTTGCTACAAAGAAACAAACAGTAATTGCTGATTTGGATAAAGAAATTTCTAATCTAGCAACTCTTATAATAAAACGTGTATTATAAAAACTTAAAAATTATATAATACATGAATCGAAATTTTTAGTGGATCTTAAAACGATAATACTAATATTGAATTAAATAATTTCGCTTACAATAAATTATGGAAATTTTTTCACAGTCACAAATAATAATAGCAAATAGCGGAAGCTTTGGTATTAATACAAATATTCTTGAAACAAATTTAATAAATCAAATTATTTTAATTGCAGTTTTATTTGTATTCGTGGGCAATGCCTTAAAAGAATCACTGGGGCAACGACAAGCTGAAATTATTAATGGTGTTGAAGATTCAGAAAAACGATTAAGTGAAGCAACAAATCGATTAGCCGAAGCAAAAAAACAACTGTCACAAGCTCGATTAATTATTGCGGGTATTAAAAATCGTACACAGTTAACAAAAGTCAATATACTTGAAAGTGATTATGTTCAAGCAAAAAATGAACTAAATAGACGATTTTCTGTTGCAACAACGACATTAAAAAATCGTGAACGTTTAATGTTAAGTGAAATAAAACAAAATATTTCTCTCTTAGCTTTAACTCAAGCACTAAAAGCTATCGAAAGTCGTGAACTTGGTATAACGGAAAAGAACTTTGATATCTATCTAGATGAAAGAATTAAAGATCTTAAAACAGCAGGTCTGTCTAAGAAGTAATATATATAAGGGTTTTAGTAATGACAAATAAAACGTTATCAAGTAAAGTAGCTGGACCATATGCATCTGCATTAATAGATATAGCAATATCGACACATACTGTAGATTTTGTAACAGCAGATGTAAATGAGCTTTTAACTCTTTTTAGAGAGAATTCAGAATTAGTTAATTATTTAACAAATCCTTTAATTCAAAAAAAAACAAAAAAAGCAATTTTAGAAGAAGTTGTTGAACCAATGTTTCTAAATCAAAATACAAAACGCTTTTTAATGGTCCTTCTAGAAAGATCTCGAATTGAAATGTTTTCTTCTATTGGTGATCAATTTTTACAAAAAGTATATGATATCGCTGAGATTAAACTAGTCCAAATAACCTCAGCTATTCCTTTAACCTCAGAACAAGAAGAAAATATAATAGCAAACTTAAAAGCGCGTACAGGCGCTAAAGAAATTAAATTAGTAAGCTCAATAGATAAAAGCATTTTAGGTGGATTAAAAGCACAAATTGGTTCAAATGTTATTGATGGAAGCTTAAAATCACAACTAATAAAGCTTGCAACTGATTTAGAAACAAAACTATTTTAAAATAAGAAATAAGGTAAAGCATTAATTATGGTTAATATTCGTCCCGATGAAATTAGTAATATTCTTCGTAAACAAATTGACGGCTATGACACTGAAGTTAAAATCAATAATGTAGGTACTGTCCTTCAAGTAGGAGATGGCATTGCACGCGTATATGGTTTAGATCAAGTAATGTCTGGTGAACTTCTAGAGTTTGAAGATAAAACGGTTGGTATTGCATTAAACTTAGAAAATGATAATGTTGGTGTTGTACTAATGGGTACAGGTCTAAATATTTTAGAAGGTAGTACAGTAATTGCAACAAGCAAAATTGCACAAATTAATGTCGGTAAAGGAATTTTAGGACGCGTAGTTAATCCATTAGCAACACCAATTGATGGTTTAGGTGATATAGAGACCGATGAATCACAATTAATTGAAGCAATGGCTCCCGGTATTATTAGTCGTAAATCAGTTTGTGAACCAATGCAAACAGGTATTACAGCAATTGATGCTATGATTCCTGTAGGTCGTGGTCAACGTGAACTTATTATTGGTGATCGTCAAACTGGAAAAACAGCAATTGCTATTGATACGATCATCAACCAGAAAACAGAAAATGTGGTTTGTGTTTACGTTGCAATTGGACAAAAAGCATCATCAGTTGCAGCAATTGTAACAACATTGCAAGAAAAAGGTGCTCTAGATTATACAGTTATTGTAGCTGCAAATGCAAATGACCCAGCAACATTACAATACATTGCTCCCTATACAGGTGCAGCAATTGCGGAATACTTTATGTATAAAGGACAGGCAACTCTAATCATTTATGATGATTTATCAAAACAAGCACAAGCATATAGACAAATGTCGCTATTATTACGTCGACCACCAGGACGTGAGGCATACCCGGGTGATGTTTTCTATCTACATTCACGTTTATTAGAACGTGCCGCGAAACTTAGTGATGACCTTGGTGGTGGTAGTATGACAGCATTACCTATAATTGAAACACAAGCAGGTGATGTGTCAGCATATATACCAACCAATGTAATTTCAATTACTGATGGACAAATCTTCTTATCCGGAGATTTATTCAATTCTGGTATCCGACCAGCAATTAATGTCGGTATTTCAGTATCTCGAGTAGGTTCAGCTGCACAAGTAAAAGCAATGAAACAAGTTGCTGGTAAGCTAAAACTTGAATTAGCTCAATTTGCAGAACTGGAAGCATTCGCTCAATTTGCTTCAGACTTAGATAAAGCGACACAAAACCAATTGGCGCGTGGACAACGTTTGCGTGAGTTAATGAAACAATCACAAGGTTCACCATTATCAGTAGCAGAACAAGTTGCAATAATTTATGCCGGTATTAATGGTTTAGTTGATGATGTTCCAGTAAATAAAGTTAGAGATTTTAGTTCAAAATTAATAAGCTATCTCTCAACAACTAAGCCAGAATATGGTGACACCGTTGCTAAAACACAGAAATTAGATACAGACGCGGAAACAATGCTAAAAAATGCAATTACAGCAGTTAAAGAAACCATTTAACTTTTAATAGAATAGAATAAAGTATAAAATTCACTTTATTCTATTTTTCATAAAAAAATAAGAGGTAGGCATGTTAAATAATGCTAGTAATTAAAAACAACGACTAACATTTGCTCTAAGTATAAAAATATTTGGAATGTATTGTGTAACCACAAAAGATGAATCAAAATTTCATTAAACTGAACACCGAAATAATTTAATTAAAATCGAAGCTGAGAGAAAGAAGTAACGATTTTATATACTCAACATGAGAGTGTTGAAGGTGGCGTTTAATAATGTTTTTAACAATTTTATAGAGGGCGCACTTCATTTATAAAAATGAAAATTGATATTTTTGAGGTCAGAGATTTCATCAACGCCACAGAAATTGAACTACGTGGTGAAGGTGGAATTGAAAACGGCTTAAAAGCTTGGGAAACCACAAAAACAATAGCGAAAACTACTAACGTGTTAGTAGAGGTTAGTCCATTAGGTAATGCAATAGTTGAATGCAACAAAAGGTATTACTTTTGCTGGGTATGTAGTGATATTTCATGTTCGTATTTTTATTCTAATACCAGAAGGCTACAATAATTAGTATCTCAGGATGTAAATACTGCCATTACTAACGATGGTTTCTAATCGATTTTACCAACATTTAATATAAACCAAACGATTAAAACCTTAGTCCGGAACTAAGGTTTTAATCGTTTGGTTTATATTAAATTAAATTCAGAATGGTCAATAACAAATCGACAGGTGAGATCGTACAAACCCAATATAAAGATCTAATGAAACGCGGATTACCTCTTACAAACTTTTCCTGAAATGATCGAAAAGGACCATATTACCGGGCCATCTAAACATAGAAAAAACGAACGAAACAAAAGCTTAACACAATAACAATAGGCTTAGATATTAAAAATACTAGCGAGAAACATTATTTTTGTATTGTGAAATAGATTTAAAAAAATTTAAACTTCTAGTTCAGACCCAGACAACTTTTAGGTTTATGTTATTCAATTAGGTAAAGTGTAATAATTATTCAATTACAATAAATTAAGCAATCCTAATAGTAGGTCGGTTCAAAATATTTTTAAAGGCCGTACGAAAGCTGGATTATTTGTTAAGTGTAAAAAAACGGATTTGATTTATAAAAATAACAAAATATAAGGGGTAACATATAGAATTCCCTTAAAAAAGTATTAAGTATCTGAAAAATAGACTTTCGTCATGTGTAAGGTTTAACAAGATAAGAATAATAAGTTTAAAATGGAGCATTGAACTAATTTCCCAAAAGGCTACCCTTTCAGTATTTTCGTCGCTAAAATGTTTCACCTATGAGTTCGAGATGGATCAAGGTGGTTCCACTTTGCTAAAAACACTCCATTTGTAAATTGAAAAACAATAAATAAAATTCAAGTCCTCGATCTATTAGTATATCTTGGCTGCATACATTACTGCACTTCGACCTGATACCTATCAAACGGCTAGTCTTGCCGTGATCTTACTCCAAAAGGATGAGAGTACTCATCTTGAGGTAGGCTTCCCACTTAGATGCTTTCAGCGGTTATCCTTTCCAGACTTAGCTACCCAGCGTTTACCATTGGCATGATAACTGGTACACCAGCGGTCTGTCCTTCCCGGTCCTCTCGTACTAAGGAAGGATCCTCTCAATACTCTAACGCCCACACCGGATATGGAC
>Ga0209302_10000035_pt1 | contig 94634 bp, 74 predicted proteins | sample ArcOceMetagenome_2_FD_187445 | JGI IMG/M metagenome (GOLD analysis project Ga0209302, IMG submission 187445) | Marine eukaryotic phytoplankton communities from Arctic Ocean - Arctic Ocean ARC135M Metagenome (SPAdes) (version 2) | ecosystem: Environmental > Aquatic > Marine > Oceanic | place...
TTAACCTGAACTCTGGATAATGAGTGCTTGATACTCAAGTGAATCAAAAGCTTAGGTGGTAAAGTAAATGCTATAGCCAGGTGAACATCACGAATAGACATCATCAATGCTTCATTTTATGCCATTTCCAAGGCAAAACGTTTATGAATAGCGAGCTATTTATCGACGTTTTAACGAAGAAAATGGCTTAAAATTGAGGGTTGAGCAAGTACTGCTTATCCAGAGTTCAGGTTAGTTAGAATAAGTTAAGGCAATTTAACACAGAAACGCTTCAATTATATTTATTGCAACTTACCGATTAAAGTCCTATTAATGCTCTCCCTGTAGATGGTTCTATTCTGGCAGGGAGACACATATCGCCACAATCACAGTAAGATTAACTCACCAATTCAAGTCAGCATTTTTATAAAACCATAGCGGCTATCCAGCCGAAAGCTATTAACGGAAAATTATAGTGAATAAATGTTGGCACTACGCTGTCCCAAATGTGATCATGTTGTCCGTCTATATTTAAACCCGCTGTTGGCCCTAATGTAGAGTCAGAAGCTGGCGATCCTGCATCACCAAGCGCTGCTGCTGTGCCTACTAAGGCAACAATAGCCAATGGTGAAAAATTTAGCTGCAAAGCAAGCGGCACATAAATCGAAGCAATAATGGGAATGGTTGAAAATGAAGAGCCAATGCCAATTGTGATGAAAAGTCCAACCAGTAACATTAAAATAGCAGCAATGGCTTTACTGTCACCCATAATTTCCGCCGATGCAGCAACTAGCGAAGTAATATCTCCTGTTGAGCGTAATACTTCTGCAAAACCTCCTGCGGCGATCATAATAAAACCAATCATGGCCATCATACGCATGCCTTGGGTAAAAACATCGTCTGAGTCTTGCCATTTTAATGCACCTGACAATAAGAACACTAAAAATCCTGCCACACCACCATAAATCATTGAGTGCGTTAGTATTTGAATAGTAAATGCTAACACTATAGCAAATACCGCAACACCAACGGTTCTAGCGCAATAAGGAGCCTCGTGCCCCTCTTCTATACCTTCAACTTTTTCTAATTTTTCTAATTCGTATTTACGTTTATTTCGATAACTATAAAAAACCGCAACTAATAACCCCACTAACATCCCTGATGCCGGTATCAACATAGCTACAGCGGCGTTAATACCTTCAGTTTGCATACCGCTTTGTTGGATATTGGCCAGCAAAATATCATTTAAAAAAATAGCACCAAAACCAACGGGGAAAAACATATAAGGGCTAACTAAACCAAAGGTTAAAATACAGGCAATTAATCTTCGGTCAATGCCCATTTTAGTCATCATAAATAATAATGGCGGCACAAGAATAGGTATAAAAGCAATATGAATAGGAATAATATTTTGTGATGAAAAAGCGGCTAACAAGAGAAAGCTTAACACCAAGTATTTAATTTTTCGGGTTTGGTTTTCAGTGGTAACGCCATTGAGCTTTTTGGAGATTTTACTCGCAAACATTGCCGGTAAACCTGACTTAGATATGGTAGCGGCAAAAGCCCCTAGCAAAGCATAACTTAAAGCAGTTCTTCCACCTGAGCCTATGCCTTTGTTAAAAGCGTCTATGGTTTCGGTGATATTAAGTCCACCGACAACGCCAGCAAAAATAGCCGATAACAGCAGAGATACAACAACATTTACCTTAAGTAAACTTAAGCATAACATGAGTAAAATCGAGACTAAGACGGTATTTACTATTGCAGAGCCTGCGTTCATAGACTCATAAAACATATAAGCAGTAGCTATTGATAATATTGAAATAACCACTTTAACCTCTACACACATGAAGTTAGCGTTTTGAAGCTTAACTTTTTCCATTGTAGCACCTTGTGATAACGACGAGTTGTCGTATGAATTATTATTTTCCGTAAAAGGTTTTACGTGCTGATGCAGATAATGCCACGCCAGGCTTATTGTTATAAGCAAGTACGACCATCATTCTAGTAATATCACCAATGGTTGGGGTAACGCGGTGAATAGCATTTCGGCCTCTAAACAGCACTAAAGCGCCTGGTTCAATTGTTAGCATGTTGGGTTTAATCTCACCCGTAAGCACTTTCTCGGCATCTGCAAAGTTCATTTCTCCTTTATCAGCATCTCGAACATCTCTGACATACTGAAACTCACCTCCTGCTTCAGGTTTTTGAATCATTAACGTAGTAGCAAAAGAAGAGTTATCAAAATGCCAACCTAACTCTTGACCTTCGCTAGCATAATGCAGGTTAATTGAAGAACAATCATCATCATAACTATAAAGCGCCTGCTCGTTTAACACCGTTTTTAGAAATGAGCGAAAGGTGTCACTGTCATAAAGTGTTCTCAGGACCGATTCTTCAGATATTTTATCATCTGTAATACAGCCCTTGCTTGATATAACTCGCTTATTTCTAATATGATCTTCAGGATAACTTAAATCCGCATCACTAATATAAATGTTGTGCTGTTGATTAGTAAAAAAAGCCAGATGCTTTTTAGCTTCACCTTCAAGCCTTATTTGCTCTAACGCCTTTTTAGTAATGAAATTATCAATAACAATGGCACCATCACGATCAAGCGTTGCTTTACAGCGCTGTATGTAAGCTGGATCAGTAATCTGATTCAACTTAAGGCTTATAACGTCTTCAAATTTCATTGCTTTCTCCAAGTAAACCGCTAGAACTCAACACTAAATAGATTGATTTTTTTACAATAAATCTATGTTGCTTATTAGTCTATTATCTGAAGTTATTAATTAAGTACAATACTATATTTTTGCAATTCACTTTTACTGCTGGGTAATAATCTAACTTAATAAGGTTTATTTAAAAACAATATCAAGATGAAGTGAAATAGGTTTTGCCTGTAGTTTTCGCACACAAAAAAAGGGAATTAAATTCCCCTTTCAATGTTTATCTTTCCGTGTTGTTCAGCCCTGTATTAAATAATACTGACTAACCTTTACTTTCGTTGTTGCTTCCATCTTCACTCGATAATAACACAGCAAACCAGTGCCCTTCTGCAGAGTTTTCTAGCGCTATTTTTATCACCATAGTTAAAGGTACTGATAACAACATGCCTACTGTGCCAAGTAACCAGCCCCAAAAGATTAATGAAATAAACACCACTAAAGTTGATAACCCTAAGCCACGGCCCAGATAACGCGGTTCAACCACATTGCCCATGACTGTATTTATGGTTAAGTAACCTAAACCAATAAAACCTGCTGCTGCCGGCCCTAATTGTAATACCGCTAACGACATAGCTGGTACAGCGGCGATAATAGATCCGATATTAGGAATGTAGTTAAGTAAGAAGGCTAACACGCCCCAGAGTAAGAAAAAGTCTAAACCAAAGGCCCATAACATTATTGATACGATGACGCCGGTGGCAATACTCACCAAGGTTTTAATCGCTAAATAGTTATTTACTGACGCTAAAAATTGGTCAATTTGTTTTAAACGTGCTTGTGGATCATCAAGCGCTAAGTGAAGTTTATGCGATAATGATGACGCCTCAAACAGCATAAAAATTACCGTAATAATGATCAAAAATAAATTGGCCATTACCCCACCTAAACCACTGAGCATTTTGGCAGCTAAGCCCATAGCGGCAGCTGGATCGAAGTATTCAATTAACAGTTCAGGCGAGATAATAATATTGTAATTATCGAGTTGTTTAGTTAACCAAACAAATTGCGCTTGAAGCTGCTCACGATACTCTGGAATAAGTTGTGATAATTCATTTAACGAGTTTCCTACTAAGCCAGCTAATGAAAGCGCGATAGAAACAAAAATGCCTATCACGAAGATAACTGCTACTGGTTTTGGTATTTTATATCGCGCAGCCATTACCACTAATGGGTTACATATAATGGCGATAAAAACCGAGAGTAAAAAAGGCACGAGTAACGTTGCCGCTGTTTTAATCCCCGCGAGTACAACAAATAATGCAGCAGTAACGAGTAAAAACTTCACTGCGCCTTCAGACTTTCCTTGTAAACCCATTTTTAAAACCTATTTTTAGAATTATTATCATAAGTACTTAAAACTATACGCTATTTAACACCATGCTCGCTACTGTAACCAGCATATAGTTTTACTAAACTAAACCGCTAGTGAACAAGTTACATAGTACGTCGAATTAATGTAACGCTCGATAGTTTAAGTAAACGCCAACAACTAAGCATACCAATACTGCCAACAAAAAGTGCCCCTGCTCCAATACCTACTAACCAATATTGAAAATGGAAACTGCCTGGCATGTTAAATACTTGGCTTTGCAAGATGTAAACGGCTATTTCCATACCAATGCTGGCCATTAAGCCTGCAATAGCTCCTAAAGCGACAAACTCGAACAGCACACTATTGCGTAGCAAACTGCCCTTAGCGCCTAAGGTTCTTAATATCGCTAGCTCTCGTTCACGCTCTTCCATACTTGCTTGAACTTGCGCCACTAATACTAAGCTGCCCGCTAGCACTACTAGAATTAAGATCAGCTGTATAGCAACCGTTACTTGCTCAATAATACTATTAAGTTGCGCCATAATCGCAGCAAAGTCCATCACGGTTATGGTTGGAAAGTTTGCCAAAAAGCGATAAACCAAGTCTCGGTCTTTATCCATAATCGACCAAGCAGAGATTGATGTTGTAGGAAATTTATCAAGTACACTTTGATTAAAGACCATGATGAAGTTTAACTGACGACTTTGCCAATTAACTTCACGAATACTGGTAACTGGCACAGTGAAAACGTCTGAGCCAATCGTAAACGTTAACTCATCACCTAACTTAATAGCCAAACGTTCGGCGATATTACTTTCAACCGATACTTGAGGTTTTTCGTCGTCAACTTGCCACCACTGGCCAGATATTATTTCATTTTCTTCCGGTATTTCGTCGCGCCAAGTTAAACCAAGCTCACGGCCCATGCCTTGTCTGCTTTCTTGTTGCTCTGCTTTCTTAGCTTTTGGTTTTTTATCAGTAGCTGCATTTTCGCCGCTTGTAACAGGTGTTTCTTCTTTATCTTCATCAACCGTTTTTATCCCGTTAATGGCCGATAAGCGCCCACGATAAACATGATAGAAACCTTGGTTAGCAATATTATTTTCTTCAACAAATGCTTTTAATGGATCTATTTGGTTTTGCGTAATGTTAATTAAGTAATGATTAGGTGTATCTTCTGGAAACTGTTGCTCCCACTCAGATAATATTGAGCTTTTCATTACGGTGATTAACAGCAATAACTTTATGGCGATAGTAAAACTGACTAACTGCACACTGTTTTCACTGGCGCGACGTTTTAAATTTGCTAATGCCAAATGCCAAGATTTTCCAGCCTTAGTGCCAACACTGCGCCCTGCACTCATTAACCCGCGGCCAAATAACAACAAAATAAACGAGACAACCACGCCACCCAATAACAAAGCAGCACTCATCACTATATCTTGGCTGAAAATAAAGAGCAGTAAAAACAAGGCTAATAACGGCGGTAATTGATGCCAACCAAAACGCGCAACTTGCTCTTGATTAAACCCTCGAATAACATTTAACGGTGAGCTTTTGACTAGACTCATAATAGGGTGAATAGCAAAAGCAATAGCGCACAATAACCCAGTGAAAATGGCGGTTACAAACGGTTTAAACGTTACGGGAGCATCTGCTAAAGATAAGTAGCTCGCAATGGCGTTAACGCCAAGTAACATCAAGCCATATCCAAGCAACAAACCTGTGGCTATACTCAAGCAACTTAATAAGGTCCAATGCAAACAATAGAGTTTTCTCACATGAGAAATAGAAGCACCTAAAGCTTTAAAAATTGACACGGTTGACTGATGTCGCTGACCATAACGGCGACTAGCTACCGCAACAGCAACTGCAGCTAATACAATACCGAGCATACTTGCTAGTGAAAGAAACTTTTCTGCGGTGTCTAATATTCTTGATAAACGGTTTTGTGCCGCTTTTGCATCATACCAACGTTGTGTTTCATTAATTTGTGGCTTTATCCAAGTCTCAAAGGTTTCAATAGCATCAGTTTCGCCAGCAAATAAATATTTATAAGTAATACGACTACCTGGCTGAATTAACTCGGTTTTTGGCATATCAGCAATGTTCAAGATCACCGTAGGGCCGGCAATAAACGCCCGATACGAACGATCAGGAATATCGGTAACAACGCCAGCAATAGTCAGTGGCGCGACACCAATTTCAATAATGTCTCCGATTTCAACATTCAAACGACTTAGCACACTTGGCTCTACCCAAACACTACCTGGGCTTGGCGCGTTAACAACTGTACTTTCAGCTTGTGTTAATGAGGTTTTTACCCGTAATTCACCACGTAAAGGATAAGTGTCTGATACCGCATCAAGTTCGCTAAGCAGCATGTTATCGCCAGCAAAAGCCATTGACTCAGTTTCAATTTTACGTGCAGATTTTATCGCTAAAGATTGGCTTTTCTCGAGTATAGCGCTATCAACTTCTGAAGACATTCGCAGCACACGATCAGCACCTATGGTATTAGTACTGTTTGAGACAATTGCATGTTTAATTTGGCCAGAAAACCCGGTAAGCGAAAATACCGTGGCAACGGCAAGCACAATAGCGAGAAATATAATGGTTAATTCACCACGGCGAAGCTCATGATGTAACAGGCGTAACGATTGAGAAAGCCACTTCGTAGAGGCTGTTGGTTTAACACTACTCATAATTAACCTTCTTGCGAAACTGGCGTTTGTGTTTCACTCTCACTTTGATTGATGTTTTTACTATTGATTTGGTCTTTGCCTAAATCATCAGTAGCCACTAAAGCTGAAGGTTCGGTTAAAATGCCGCTGTCCATTTCAACTTGTCGCTGACATCTTGCCGCTAATTTAGCATCATGAGTAACGAGTACCAGTGTTGTACCTTCTTTCGCATTTAAGTCAAAAATTAAGTCTGTAATATGTTGGCCAGTTTTACTATCCAAATTACCGGTAGGCTCATCAGCAAATAAAATATCAGGCTGAGCAATAAAAGCACGAGCAATAGCAACACGTTGCTGTTCACCCCCAGAAAGCTGAGATGGATAATGATCAAGTCTGTCAGCTAACCCTACTTGTGCAAGTAAAGCTTCGCCTCGAACTTGTGCGTCGGGCATGTTAGCCAGTTCAGCAGGCAACATAACGTTTTCAAGTGCGGTTAAACTGTTAATTAACAAAAACTGTTGAAAAATAAAACCTACATGCTGCGCTCTAACTTGGCTACGTTGTTCTTCATTAAACTGGTGTAATGGCTGGTTTTTAAGATACACTTGTCCGGTACTTGGCAAATCTAGCCCGGCTAAAATTGATAATAAAGTCGTTTTACCCGAACCAGATGAACCAACAATGGCAATTGATTCGCCCGCAGCAACGTTTAAATTTAACGCTTGAAGTAAAACTAAGGTTTTATCTTCAACTTGTACTGACTTAGTTAGGTCTTTAACGCTTAGAATACTCTCGGAATTTACTTGCATGAAAAATTATCCACTTTATTTATTGTTTATTAGCTTACTTTTTATTACTTCAACGAACGTAACTGCACAGGGTAATAAAACCAATACGATCGATAACAGCATTCGTATCACACCAACCAGCAATATTTTACTCTTAGGTGATAGTATCAGTGCAAGTTATGGGATGAAACCCACCCAAGGCTGGGTACATTTACTTAATGAAAAGCTTAACGAGCAAAATCAACCTTACACAATAATAAATGCCAGTGTTAGTGGCGAAACGACGAGTGGCGGTTTATCTCGGCTAGCAGGCATTTTAGCTAATCAAGATGTTGACCATTTATTGATTGAGTTAGGTGGAAACGATGGTTTGAGAGGCTATTCTCCTAAGTTAATAAAAAATAATTTGTTACAAATGGTGAAACTTGCACAAGATAAAAACATTAAAGTTTCAATGATTCAGATAAAAATCACACCAAATTACGGCCCAAGATATAATAAAATGTTTGAGCAGGTTTTTGAAGACGTTGCTAAAGCAAGCAATATAACCTTACTACCATTTTTCATGGAAGCGGTTGCCACCGATAAAAGCCTTATGCAAGCCGATGGCATTCACCCTAACGCAGAAGCCCAACCAATAATTGCCAATTATGTTGAGCAGCAACTTAATAATTTAATGACGATGGAACAGTAAATAACAATGGAATTTATTTGGATTGGTTTTGCGTTTATTTGTGGCTTATTAACAAAGTTGGTGGCTTTACCACCGTCAATTGGTTATTTGGCTGCTGGGTTTATCTTACTTTTTCTAGGTTATGAAGCTGATAGCATGATCCATGTATTAGCTGACATTGGTATCACGCTAATGTTATTTACCATAGGTTTAAAGCTCAATATAAAAGACTTACTCAAAGCCGAAGTTTGGTTAGGCAGTATAAGCCATACCGCTGTTTGGTTAGTTGTTGGTGTGGTCATCATAAAAGGTATGGCATTAATTACTATTCCTTTTATCAGCGGTTTAAGTTTAACAACTTCAGCATTAATTGTATTTGCCCTAAGCTTTAGTAGCACCGTTTGTGTTGTTAAATTAATGGAAGAGCACGGAGAAATGCGAACACGCCATGGCAAACTCGCCATTGGTATACTGGTAATGCAAGATGTTATCGCCGTAATATTTTTAGTTGTAGCTACCGGTAAAATACCAACCCCTTGGGCTGGCTTATTACTGCTGTTCATTCCTTTAAAACCATTAATAAATAAAGCTATTGATAAAGCAGGCCATGGAGAGTTAATTCCATTAATGGGCTTTTTCATTGCCTTTGGTGCCTACGAATTGTTCGAATTAGTGCATATTAAAGGGGATTTAGGCGCGTTGTTAGCTGGCATGTACTTAGCGTCTCACACTAAAGCGAGTGAAATAACTAAGTCACTACTGAGCTTTAAAGACTTATTTTTAATTGGCTTCTTTTTATCTATCGGTTTTACCGCATTACCTACAGTAGAAATGCTAGTAATAGCCTCAGTATTAACATTGTTGCTGCCTATTAAGTTTATGCTGTTTTTCTTTATTTTAGTTAAACTGAAACTCCGTGGCAGAACTGCATTTTTATCCGCTTTAGCCTTAAGTAACTTCAGTGAATTTGGCCTTATTATTGCCGCATTAAGTGAAAAAGCCGGCTGGTTAAGTTCTGAGTGGCTAGTAATATTATCATTAACGGTAGCCTTGTCATTTATCCTCACTAACGTGTTATATAACTATGCCCACGACTACTTTGCCAACCATAAAGAAAGGTTTAAGCGCTTTGAAAGTAAAAAACGTTTAATAGAAGATGACTTTATTCAACCTTGCGATTCCCCTATTGCCATAATAGGTTTGGGCCGTGTTGGTATCGGTGCATATAATGCTTTAAATGCTCAAGTTGGTAACCAAGTTTGGGGCTTAGACACTGATAAAGCAAAAGTAGAATGGCTAAATGAACAAAGCATTCAGGCCTATTTTGGCGATGCTGAAGATGCCGATTTTTGGGAAAGCATAGACTTGAGTAAAATTGAGCTAATACTATTAGCTTTACCCTCAATACTCGACATGAAAAGTATCACCCGTCAATTAAGACGCACAAATTACCAAGGTAAAATAGCCGCTATTGCCCGTTATGATGATGAACATGAAGCGCTAGAAAGCTTCGGGGTTGATAAAGTGTTTAACTTTTATAACGAAGCTGGTGTGGGTTTTGCTGAAGAAAGTATGAGCCTAATTAAGAAGATTTCATAACGATTGAGGTTTACGCTTATTTAACAACCAAAAAGCTTAATTAAACCCAAATTAATTATGACTTCTCCTGCCGTCCTCCTTATTTTCTCCCTGTGAATAGTTCTTTTACAAGGAGAAAAGAAGGAGAAAGTAATGAGCAGCAACTAAATTCAATAAAGTTAAGACCCGGCATTAATAGAAAGTAATGCATAAATTTCAGGCATAAAAAACGGTGATATTTTTTATAATTAGTAACCAAAAGCTTAATTAATTCCAAATTAATTATGACTTCTCCTGCAGTCCTCCTTATTTTCTCGCTGTGAATAGTTCTTTTTACAAGGAGAAAAGAAGGAGAAAGTAATGAGCAGCAACTAAATTCAATAAAGTTAAGACCCGGCATTAATAGAAAGTAATGTATAAATTTCAGGCATAAAAAACGGTGATATTTTTTATAATTAGTAACCAAAAAGCTTAATTAAACCCAAATTAATTATGACTTCTCCTGCCGTCCTCCTTATTTTCTCCCTGTGAATAGTTCTTTTTACAAGGAGAAAAGAAGGAGAAAGTAATGAGCAGCAACTAAATTCAATAAAGTTAAGCCCCGGCATTAATAGAAAATAATGTATAAATTTCAGGCATAAAAAACGGTGATATTTTTTATAATTAGTAACCAAAAGCATAATTAATTCCAAATTAATTATAACTTCTCCTGCCGTCCTCCTTCTTTTCTCCCTGTGAATAGTTATTTTTGCAAGGAGAAAAAAAGGAGGAAGTAATGAGCAGCAACTAAATTCAATAAAGTTAAGCCCCGGCATTAATAGAAAGTAATGCATAAATTTCAGGCATAAAAAAACGGTGATATTTATTGTAATATCACCGTTTTAAATTTGTTTAGCTAACATTAATTAACTTAAGTTAAGGTTATCAGCCCCAACTTACAACACTCACTTGCTAAGTTCTCAACCTCTTTATAAAGACTAATGTAGAGGATGAACTAATATCTTGTTAACCCATTAAAGCAAGTCAACACGCTACTTTTCTGGTGTTATAATTATACCGCTAGGGTTAATATCTCACGACTTGTTTGTAAGCTAATATCGCTGTTTTCGCCTAACGCCGTCATACCGTGTTGCTCTAAACGTTCAATCAATAAATCTATATCTTTGCTGCCAAGCTCTACGTCTGATAACCGTGTTGGTACTTGCATTTTTTCAAAAAATTCTTCAGTTAAACGAATAGCTTGATCAATACGAGCATCTTCATCACCTTCGGTTATTTGCCAAACACGTGTTGCATATTGAAGCAGTTTTTCACGTTTTTGTGCTTTACGTACTTTCATTACCGCTGGTAAAACAATCGATAAAGTACGCGCATGATCAATACCAAAAGCACCGGTAAGCTCATGACCTATCATATGCGTTGACCAATCTTGTGGTACACCTGCGCCAATAAGACCATTAAGTGCCATGGTTGCCGACCACATAATATTCGATCTAATATCTAAATCATCTTTGGTGTCAGCTGATAATGCTTTAGGGCCTTCTTCAATTAAGGTTTGCAATAAACCTTCACTAAAGCGGTCTTGCACTTTGCCGTTAACACTATAAGTTAAGTACTGTTCGATAGTATGAACAAAGGCGTCAACTACGCCATTACTGATTTGGCGATCTGATAAAGACAAAGTAACTTTAGGATCTAACACAGCAAATAAAGGACGAACTAACGGGCTTGAAAACGCAAGTTTATTGCCATCTCTTGTTACTACAGAGTTACCATTACTTTCAGAGCCAGTAGCAGGTAGCGTTAAAACGGCACCAATAGGTAAAGCTTTTTTAACGGCTTGCTGTTTAGCAAGAATGTCCCAAGGGTCATTGCCATCTTCATATAAGGCTGCTGCAGCAATAAATTTAGCACCATCAACAACAGAGCCGCCGCCTACAGCAAGTATGTAATCAATTCGTTCAGCTTTAATAATTTCAGAAGCTTTCATTAAGGTGTTGTAACTTGGGTTTGGCTCAATACCTGAGAACTCGAAGAAAGTATGTTCGTTAAGCGCCGAAATTACTTGTTGATACACACCATTACTTTTAATAGAACCGCCACCATAAACAAGTAAAACTCTTGCATCTGATGGAATTTCTTGTGAAATAGCGGCAATTTGCCCTTCACCAAAATGAATGCGTGTTGGATTTTGAAAACTGAAATTTAACATTGTTATATCCTAATATTATTCTGTAAGTCATGTATAAATGCACTTTTTGAACAGAAAATTTGAGTCTTTATTCTGTTCAAAAAACTATTAAATAATGCTCAACACTATATCAATATTGCCGCGTGTTGCATTTGAATATGGGCAAACTTGATGCGCTTTATCTACCATGATTTGTGCTTCGTTTTTATCCATATCGCCTAACGACACCGCAAGTTTAACTGCAATACCAAAACCACCTTCAACTGCACCAATAGCAACTTCTGAGTTGATATAAGTATCACTAGGTAAAGTAATTTTTTCTTGGCCGGCAACAAATTTTAGTGCGCCAATAAAACAAGCGGCATAACCGGCAGCAAATAATTGCTCTGGATTAGTACCCTGCCCGTCATCACCACCTAAACCTTTAGGTGTTGACAATGTAAGGTTTAAACGGCCATCGTCTGATTTTGCACTACCTTCACGTCCACCAGTGGCTGTTGCTTTTGCGGTATAAGCTATGTTTTGTAATTCTTTCATGACATATTCCTATATATTGGCTGTAGAAAGTCACATATAAATACGTAACTTTCTAAGTTACAGCTACGTAAATTTAAGCAGAAAGTTGAGCAAGTAATTTCTCAGCAGCTAGCGCTGAACTCGCAGGGTTTTGACCAGTAATAATTAGGCCATCTTGTACTGCAAAGGCATGCCAATCTTCTGCTTTTTGGTATTCGCCACCACGTTTAATCAGTTCATCTTCGAGTAAAAAAGGCACGACTTCTGTTAGTTCTACCGCTTCTTCTTCACTGTTTGTAAAGCCAGTTACTGCTTTGCCTTTAATGGCAAACTCGCCCGATGCTTGTTTAACATTTAACAACGCTGCACTCGCATGACAAACAGTTGCTACGGCTTTACCAGCGTTTAAAAAGCTTTCAAGTAAGCTGATCGAGTCAGTGTTATCGGTAAGATCCCATAATGGACCATGCCCACCAGGGTAAAATACGCCATCAAAATCACTTTCGTTAACTGAAGATAATTTTACTGTAGCCGAAATTTTAGCTTGTGCTGCAGCATCATTGTCGTAACGGTCAGTGGCTTCTGTTTGAAAATCTTCCAGCTTACTTGTTGGGTCAATAGGTGCTTGACCGCCTTGTGGTGAAGCAATAGTTACTTCAGCGCCAGCGTCGATAAATGCATAATAAGGGGCGGCAAATTCTTCAACCCAAAAACCTGTTTTTTGACCTGTGTTGCCAAGCTCGTCATGTGAAGTAAGTACCATCAATATTTTCTTAGTCATATTCATTCATCCTTTTATTTGTATAGGTTAATGTAAGTGCGATTGTCTGTGTCTGCATTTTCAATAAAGTAAGTATATGCACTAAAATCCACATGAACAATGCAGATTAAACTGACAACATTGTATCAATAATTAATACAATGTATGCTTGACTACATTTTTTGATTGATTGGGCGTTGGTTATGGATATTTCATTTGAACAACTTAAGAGTATGGTTGTTTTTGCTCAAGTCATTGAACAAGGAAGCTTAAGTGCGGCGGCGAAACATTTAGGATTATCACGAGCTGTAGTGAGTTATCACCTGAAAAAACTTGAAGAACAGCTTGAAGTAAAACTCCTTAATAGATCAACCCGTTCTATTAACCTTACCGAAGCTGGCCAAGCCTATTATGAACGTTGTCGCATTATTGCTGAACAAGCGAGTGTAGCTAAACAACAAATTGAAAATTTCAAAAACGAACCCATAGGATTACTTAAGATAACCTGCCCAGTGAATATTGGTTTGCAGATGGTTGTACCTGCACTGAATGAATTTAAGAGAATTTATCCTAAGATTGGGCTTGATGTTATGTTAACTGATGAAGTAGTAAACATTATGAAAGAAGGGATAGATTTAGCTATTCGCGGCGCTCCTTTACCCGACTCTGGTTTACAAGCAATTAAACTTGCTACTTTGGAGACATGTTTATGCGGCGCCCCTGATTACTTTCTTCAATATGGACGGCCAACAAAACCGGCAGATTTAGCTGAACATCAATGGGTAATATACAAATTAACCTCGGGCGTATTAACGCTGAAAAAAGGTAGCCGATCATTCAGTATTGCCACCAAAGGAAGTATCAGTACAAATAACGCAGCAGCTCGTACCGCTTTTGTTGAGGATGGTCATGGCTTAGCGCGCATCCCTAAATATGATGCACGGCCAAAAATAAAGGCAGGTACCCTAGAAACCGTACTTGATGATTATTTATTTAGTGATATAAACGTTTATGGTGTGTTTCCACCAGGTACAGCAAACGCTAAAAAGCTTAGATTACTACTTAACTTTTTAAAAGAATATTTTACGCGTCAAATAAGCAATAAATTACCCTAATGTTAAATGAAAATATTAGATATGCTATATATTACAACAAGTTGACTAATACCAATTGAAATAAATAATCGAACATTTAAAGGCGGTTTAAATCGTCAATAACGGCGTTGCTCTCAATCAAGCGCCCTGCTACTGAAAATTTATCCTCGTTTAAAATTGACCGATTCATTATTTCAATTGGTATTATTACATTGGGTATATTTAGCTTTTGACTACTAGCTAAATGACAGGCATAAAAAAACCGACAAAAGTCGGTTTTTTTATTTCACTTTTAAGCACTGCTTAAATTACTAAAAGTAAAATAATAAGTGGCATCCCTAAGGGGATTCGAACCCCTGTTACCGCCGTGAAAGGGCGGTGTCCTAGGCCTCTAGACGATAGGGACACTAAAACAATATGAACATAGCTAATTAGCTACTTCATGTTTTGTATCTGATTGCTAAATGTATAAAAACACTTATCAATCTAAGTTAATGGTGGCATCCCTAAGGGGATTCGAACCCCTGTTACCGCCGTGAAAGGGCGGTGTCCTAGGCCTCTAGACGATAGGGACACATTAATACCAATAGAAAACTTAACACCTTGTTACCGTAAAAAGCTCTAGCCTAGTGAACTTATAATAACACTGTATATTCTATAGTATGTGTCAAAAAACACTTACCAATAAACTTATCAAACTAAAAAAACGAGTGGCATCCCTAAGGGGATTCGAACCCCTGTTACCGCCGTGAAAGGGCGGTGTCCTAGGCCTCTAGACGATAGGGACACATTATAAACTCAAAATACTTACCATAATAAAACCGTATAAAGCTCTAGCCTAGTGAACTTATGATTTACATTATATATTTCTTGTTTGTGTCTTAAAACACGAACTCATTTTCATTTTACTTCCGAAGAAGCTTCCGAAGAAGTGGCATCCCTAAGGGGATTCGAACCCCTGTTACCGCCGTGAAAGGGCGGTGTCCTAGGCCTCTAGACGATAGGGACACTAAAACGATAAAACATAGCAATAAAGCTTTGTTTCTGGCTATCCGATTAACCTAGTCTTTCAACCTAGTTCATCCAATCGCCGTTATCTTTTTAACTATCTTTCACTTGTGCTATCAACACGAGTGAATAATATTGGTGGAGCTATGCGGGATCGAACCGCAGACCTCTTCGCTGCCAGCGAAGCGCTCTCCCAGCTGAGCTATAGCCCCACATAGAAATAAAATAAGTGGCCTAATACTTACTTTACTCCAACATCCAAAAAGTAACTCAGTTACTCGTTGAAAGCGAGGCGCATTCTAAGCAGCGACCATGATACTGTCAACCCTTATTTTAGATATTAGGTCATTTTTTTTAAAGATTTAAGTTAACTGATTACTTATAATACAAGTTGTTTAAATTTTACCTAAATTTTACTTATTCGAGTTAATTTAATCGTCAAAATGTATGCGTTATTAATAACGCATACATTTGCCAACAACAATGAGCAACATCCATATAAATTCCAACTGAACTAAAATGAATAACAATACCTGAGTATATAGTGATTTGTTGATTAATCCTTCTAACAGCACTATACCCTATAGCGAGTTGCTTTATTTATTAATCATAAAAAGGTAAAGTTGGTTTTCAATTGAAAAGATAAAAAATTATATGCAGCTAAAAGAGCTCAACGTTGTTGCCATTGGTGGTGGACACGGCTTAGGACGTGTACTATCTACCCTCTCCTTTTTAGGCAACCAACTTACTGGTATTGTTACCACAACAGATAATGGTGGTTCTACCGGCCGTTTAAGAAAACGCAGTAGCTCTATCGCATGGGGTGACTTACGAAACTGTCTTACTCAACTTGTTGACGAAAAGTCTGTGGGTAGCCAACTGTTTGACTTTAGATTCGACGGTGAAGATGAGCTTGGTGGTCATAATCTTGGTAATTTGATTTTATATGGATTAGGAGAAATACATTCTCGTCCGCTTGATTCGATAAAACTTGTTCGTCGGTTATTAAGAGTTAAAACGCCGGTATTACCTATGTCTGAAACCCCCACCGACCTTATGGCTTTTTACCCTGAAGGACTTTGCCGTGTCGGCGAAATATCTGTTGATAAAATGTCGATGATGCCCAAGAATTTAATGTTGGCTCCTTTAGTTAAAACATTACCAAGCTGTGTAGAAGCCATTTTAAACGCTGACCTAGTTATACTAGGCCCAGGAAGCTTTTTAACCAGCGTGATCCCTCCTCTACTAGTGCGAGATATTAGCAATGCTTTAGATCAAACAAATGCTCACCGAGTATTTATTGATAATATAGTAGCTGAAGATAGTCCGGCTGCGGCTCTTACGTTAGATGAAAAGCTAACTTGGATAGAAGAAAACGTTGGTTGTTTGCCAATTGATAGCGCTATATGTCACGACACTCGTGTAACCTCGACTCGTATCGATGTTTGTCATCATGAATTAAACAGTGATAGTGTTGGTCATTACCATAGTCGCGATAAATTAATTGCGGCTTTAAATATTTGTATTTCAAAGGCAAGTAACCATATCAAAATAGCGCAAGCAGCTGCCTTGCGCGCCAACTAAGTTAATATATTCATTATTTAAAACCAAAAAGCCAACGATACATTCGTTGGCTTTTGTTCGCATAATTTTTTTTAGTCATTGAATAAATTAAGTAACCTAGTTCTTCATAGGTAAGAAATTAGTATCTAATGATTCAATTTGATAATGCTACTTGTGACTTTCGTCTTGGCTTATACGGCTAGCAACTGCACCCATTTGGTCTTTATATTTTGCATCTTGGCGCTTGTTATAAGGACGAGCCGCGCTTGACGACATAGTTTCAAAATTCAATGCGGCAATTTTCATTTTTGGACGTAAAGCTAAAGGCAATTTACCACTGTTATAGAATTCTAAGACTATTTGTCCTGACCAACCGGGATCAATTCTATGCGCGGTAACATGCACCATTAAACCTAAACGAGCTAAAGAAGAGCGACCATCTAACCAACCAACTATATTGTCAGGTAAGGTTACTGACTCTAGCGTAACGGCTAAAGCTAATTCACCTGGATGAAGGAAAAAAGCATCACCGTCCGGAATATAAATTTCATCACTCATAACAGAGTTCATGGCTTTTTGCATTTCTGGCTTAGGACCGCTTAAGTCGATATAAGGCGCAGTATGGTCTTGAAAAACACGAAACTCATTACCTAAGCGAATATCTACGCTAACACCTGATATCATACTTCTGTCAGGTGGCGGTGAAATTGCTATTTGCCCTTTGCTAAGGCATTCTTCTATATCTATGTCACTTAATCTCATGATGACTCTTCTTAGGTTTCGTTGTTATAAATTCTAATTCATTGCTTGAATTATGTTGTATTGTATTAACGTAAAATCATGCTTAATTCTGCTGTTAATTTTACGTCATTCTTGTATTTAGTTTTACTTCTTATTGTGCTTTGTTTCGTTATATTTCTCTGATTAATTCAGCTATGCACTGAACTATTTTTCACTATCACTTACTTCGACTTCAGCGGTTGCTGGGCTACCCATATCGAGTTGATAATATAGTTGTGCTGCAACATTACGCGCTATAGTACGATACAGCAGCGCAACTTCTCCAGTGCTATTTTCATTAATTGCAAAACGACCCGTGTCAGCATCTTCTCGAATACGAATATCTAGCGGTAATTGTCCTAATAATAGACTATTTGCTTCTTTCGCTATTCGTGTGCCACCACCTTCACCAAATAAGTGTGATTGGTGACCACAATTTTCACATTGGTGATAACTCATATTTTCAATAATACCGAGCACGGGCAATTTAACTTGTTCGAACATTGCCATACCTTTAATAGCATCAGCTAAGGCAATGTCTTGAGGTGTTGTGATCACCACCGCACCGGCTACAGGCACTTGTTGAGCTAAGGTTAACTGAATGTCGCCCGTACCAGGCGGCATATCTACAATTAAGTAATCTAATTCTGGCCAGTCGGTTTCGTTCAGTAGTTGTGAAAAAGCTCGGCTTGCCATTGGCCCTCGCCAAACCGTAGCGTCGGCATCATCAACAAGAAAACCAATCGACATTGCACTTAAACCATGAGCCTCAAGTGGCGTGATTAACTTACCATCTACAGAGCTGGGTTTTGAGCCCTTTAATCCCAACATGGTCGGAATTGACGGGCCATAAATATCAGCATCTAAAACACCAACATTGGCCCCTTCAGCAATTAAAGCATAAGCTAAATTTACCGCTGTGGTTGACTTACCAACACCGCCCTTACCTGACGACACGGCAATAATGTTTTTTATACCTTTAATATTATGCTCTCGCACAGCGTTGATATTATATTCAACGTCAAAGCTAACAGTTTGCTGAACTAATGCTGAGAGTTGCTCAGCAATATCATGAAGCTGCCCGTCACACGGGAACGGCAATGCCATTTTAACTATGATGTTTTTTTTAGCCAAGCGCATCGTTAAAGATTGGGCAATTGCCTGTATGCCATGTGGAAATATATCTGAGCGATATGCCGCTAAAAAATCATTAATGGCTTTTTGACTATCGACACTGACTTCATTTTTGGAAAAGAAATTTGATAACATGATTAAAACGCGCTTTTATCTCGCCTTTATTGATATAAAGACGATAATTCTTAATGAAAAGTAACGACAAATTCTGTACCATTCCCTGCATAATTACCACCAATAATATGTAAACTTTATATGTCTTTATCAAAGTCATCTGTGCAAGCAGCAGATAAGCGTAAAATTTTAGTCACTTGTGCCCTTCCCTATGCCAATGGTTCTATTCATTTAGGTCATTTATTAGAACATATTCAAACTGATATTTGGGTGCGTTTTCAACGTATGCGCGGTCATGAAACTTATTTTGTATGTGCTGACGATGCTCACGGCACACCAATTATGTTGAAATCACAAGAATTAGGCGTTACACCTGAAGAGATGATAGCCGCTGTTCGTGAAGAGCACATGGCAGACTTTGCTGGCTTCCATATTAGCTACGACAATTATCATTCTACGCACAGTGATGAAAACAAAGCCTTTGCTGAAGAAATTTATAACCGATTACATGCTAATGGTCATATCAAAACTCGTACTATTTCACAGTTATATGATCCAGAAAAAGGCATGTTCTTACCTGATCGCTTTGTTAAAGGCACGTGCCCTAAATGTAAAAGTGAAGACCAAAACGGTGATAGCTGTGATAACTGTGGCGAAACCTACTCGCCTACTGAAGTATTAAACCCGCGTTCAGTCGTTTCAGGTGCTACGCCAGTTTTGCGTGATTCAGAACATTACTTCTTCGACTTACCCGCTTTTGGCGATATGTTACAAGAATGGACACGCAGTGGCTCTTTACAAGAAGAGATGGCCAACAAACTAGCAGAATGGTTTGAGCAAGGTTTAAAACAATGGGATATCAGCCGTGATTCGCCTTATTTTGGTTTTGAAATTCCGAATGCTCCTGGTAAATACTTCTATGTTTGGTTAGATGCGCCAATTGGTTACATGGGTAGTTTTAAAAATTTATGTGACGAAAAAGGTATCGACTTTGACGCTTTTTGGCAATTAGACTCTGAAGCTGAGCTTTATCACTTTATTGGTAAAGATATTATCTATTTCCATAGTTTATTTTGGCCTGCCATGCTTGAAGGTGCAGGCTATAGAAAACCAACATCAGTTTATGCGCATGGTTTTGTTACCGTTAACGGCGCTAAAATGTCTAAATCTAAAGGCACCTTTATTAAAGGCCGTACTTATTTAGAGCACTTAAACCCTGAATATTTACGTTATTACTATGCGGCAAAATTGACTAGCCGTATTGATGATTTAGATTTAAATCTTGAAGATTTTGCGCAACGTGTAAATTCAGACCTTGTTGGTAAAGTGGTTAATATCGCTTCGCGCTGTGCGAGTTTTATTACTAAACGTTTTGACGGCATGCTTTCAACTAACATTGACAACCAAGCGTTAGCTGACGAAGTAATGGCAGCCGGAGATAGTATTGCTGCTCACTACGAAGCGCGTGATTTTTCTCGCGGTATGCGTGAAATTATGGCACTTGCTGACAAAGTGAATGAATATATCGCCATTAAAGAACCTTGGCAGTTAGTCAAAGACGAAACAAAACAGCAAGAAGTGCAAGATATCTGCTCGTTGGGCATTAATATGTTCCGCACATTAATGATCTATTTAAAACCTGTACTACCAGTTTTAGCTGATAGCACGGCTCAGTTTTTAAATGACGAACTTATTTGGGAAGGTCATAAAACCTTATTAACAGATCATAAAATCAACAAGTTTAAAGCCTTATTACAGCGTGTTGATATGGACAAAGTTAATGCGATGACTGACGCCTCAAAAGATAACATGAGCCCGACACAAGCCGCAGATGCAGAGAAAAAACCTGCTAAAAAAGCTAAAGCTCAAAAGGTGGTTGATAACTCAGCAGCGCTTGCAGACCCTTTAGCAGCAGATCCTATTTCTGATGAAATACAGTTTGAAGACTTTGCTAAAATAGATTTACGTATTGCGAAAATCATTAACGCTGAACATGTTGAAAAAGCAGATAAATTACTACGCTTAACCTTAGCGTTAGATGACAAAGAAAATGGTGAAACACGTCAAGTGTTTGCCGGTATTAAATCTGCGTATCAACCTGAAGACTTAATTGGTAAACATACTGTGATGGTGGCGAACTTAGCACCTAGAAAAATGCGCTTTGGTATGTCAGAAGGTATGGTTTTAGCTGCAGGACCAGGCGGTAAAGACTTATGGATACTAAATCCTGATGATGGCGCACAGGCCGGAATGCGTGTTAAATAGGTACCTACGAAAAATAGCGATTTAACGTGGCTATATAAAATAAAAAGGCAAACCTAAATTATCAATCGAGGTTTGCCTTTTTTAATGTTACACCCTATTAATTAAATTAACTGAGCTACTATTTTACCAGTGACAAATCAGCAGTTAGTTAATCAACTTGATATTACATCTCGTAACTTTTATTAACTCGCTTTATTATAATATTTTCAATAATAAAGCATAAATATAATACGATTATTCTCTATGACATTATTTAAGCTCAGCAATGTTCCAACTTCTACTCGCATAATTGTCGCCATGTTTTTGGGGCTAATTATAGGTAGCTTCAGCGTTCCGTTGTACTCAACAGTTAATCACCTTGCTAATGCTTTTGTCATGTTATTACAAATGACCGCCCTACCTTATATCGCACTGTCTCTGATGGTTGGTATTGGCGGCTTGTCTGCTAGCAAAGCTAAGTCAGCGCTTAAAGTTACTTTGATACTCGTGATATTACTCATCGCCCTGATGTTATGCTTTATTTTAATGGCACCTTTATCATTTCCAAACTGGCAAACAGCCGAATTTTATAGTGCTAATACCGTTAAGGTTAGCCAAGAATTTAACATTATAGAATTGTTTATACCGTCAAACCCCTTTAACGCTTTTGCAAATGCGCTGATCCCAGCGGTGGTATTTTTTAGTGTTTTTATTGGTGTTGGTTTAATGCCGATTAAAAATAAGCGTCAAACGTTAGCAGTACTGAGTAACTTAAGACAATCAGTAAGCAATATCAGTCATTTAGTGATGCGTTTAGCGCCTATTGGTGTGTTTTGTATTGGTTGGCGAGCAGCAGCAACGCTAGATGCATCTCAACTTGATGGCTTAATGATTTATGTTGCCAGTGCGCTTGTTTTAACGGCTTTATTGGCTTTTGTTGTATTTCCTGCGCTATTAGCCACTGTAACGCCATTTGGTTATAGAGCCATTTTAAAAGCTTCAAGAGAGGCGATGATTACGGCTTTTGCAACCGGCAGTTTTTTTGTTGTTATTCCTATTATTGTCGAAAAAACCAAACAATTGATTACCTCTCAGTACCCTGACACTGACAACGTTGACAAAGTCTCAGATGTTATCGTGCCTATAAGTTACAGTTTACCGGTAGGTGGTAAATTACTTTCACTGCTTTTTGTTTTGTTTGCCGCTTGGTTTTCAGGTGCTTACATCAGTTTTGAAGATTATGTAAAACTTGTTGTAATGGGCATTCCGCAGTTATTTGGTACTAGCACCTTAGCAATGCAAAACCTGTTAGAGATATTTAATGTTTCGCATAGCATGTTCGACTTTTTCCTTGTGGCTGAAAACCTAGTTGTTGGCCGTTTATCTGCCCTACTATCTGTTACGTTTGCCTGTTGCTTACCTATTTTGGTGGCAACCAGCATGGCAAAGTCATTTACGCTAAAGAAAAAAGCACTGCTTAAATACTTACTGATTATTCCTGCTTTGTCTGTTATATCTTTCATCAGTTTAAAGCATGCTTTTAGCTCTATAAGTTACCAATATGAAGGCTACACTAAATTCATAGAGCGTGATTTTTTAATGGAAAGCGTAAACACTACACTTTTAGATAAAGCACAAACCATTAACCAAAACATGCAACCGAATGTAAGTGTATTAAACCGTATTAAAGAGCGAGGTTACTTGCGTGTAGGATACTTTCGCGATGATTTACCTTACTCTTTTCACAACGATAAAGGCAAACTTGTTGGCTTCGATATTGAAATAATGCACCAACTAGCTTTAGATCTTAATGTTGATATTGAGTTTGTTAAAATCTTTCATAATCAAGCAAAAACATTGCTCACTTCAGGTTATTTGGATATTACTACCGGCGTACCGGTTATTCCTGACAACATGACAAAATACACATTAACTATGCCTTATAGCTCGCAGAGTTTAGCGATTATAGTTAAAGATAAACGTCGTGCAGAGTTCACAAAATGGGACAATATATTACAGCGTGATGATCTTATTTTAGGTATTCCAGAAAGCTTTTATTATGAAAAAGCCATTGCTAGAACCTTTACTCATGGCAAAGCTTGGGAAATATCAACGCCTAGATTGTTTTTTAAACCCGAGTATTCACATATAGACGCTATGCTTTTTGGTGCTGCAGCATCATCTGCATGGACAATGCTAAATCCAAGTTACACCGTGGTAGTCCCTAAACCGGAATTATCGCCACTGTTTATGGCATTTCCTATCAATAAAAATGACCATAGTTTTGAGTTATTTATGCGCAATTGGATCACCATGAAACAACAGAGTAAAACCATTGATAAACTGTTCGATTATTGGATCAGAGGCGACAAAAGTATTACCCCTTAAAAGCCAATAAAGCTGTATTTACTCAGTAAAATGAAAAATTAACCAAGAGTTGAAAAACAAAAATGAAAAAAACCACAAAGGCACTTTTCTCAAATAAAGCCAGTATTGCAATAATTCTATTTGTCGCTGCATTCATTACTGGCTGTGCAAAAATAAACGATATTTCAACGAATTTAGACCGCGAAAACTTTAAAAATTACTTTTCGCCAGCCAAAGTAAAAATTTATACCGATGAGAATGAGTTTGTTGGTAAACATAAATTTATTGGTTTAGTTGACGGTGAGTCTTGCCAAGAAAAAGCTCATCATGCTGCTCCAAACGAAATTGATGCTCGCACGGAAGCTAGAGGCAAAGCATACAAACTGGGTGCCAATGCCATTATTTTTAGTCAGTGTGTCATGATCGAAGAAGATAAAGCCGCTAAATATTGTTTGTCTTCAACGGTTTGCTATGGTCGAGCTTACCAAATTGAACAAGTAAAATAATGACAAGCAGCGTTAATTTCAACGTTATTGGCACAATTGACTCGCCCTACAAGGAAAAATTTGCCATTCCTAGGCAGCCAGGTATTGTTACTGCCGCGCAAGGACAACTGCATTTAACTGGCTTAGCGAATAACGAAGAGTTAGTGCGAGGATTAGAGCAATTTAGCCATATTTGGTTGTTATTTGTTTTTCATGGCACGCAGTCGCAAGGTTGGAAACCCCTTGTGCGGCCGCCACGTTTAGGCGGTAACAAAAAGCTGGGTGTGCTGGCAACCCGTTCAACTTTCAGGCCCAACCCTATTGGTATGTCGGTGGTAAAGCTAGATAGAATTGAGCATTGTACGGTTAACTCAGATAATAGAAATAGCACAGAAGATAAAACGTCTCAGGTGATATTACATATCAGCGAATTAGACTTGCTTGACGGTACACCTATTATCGATATTAAACCTTACTTGCCCTACGCAGATATTGTTGAAAACGCTCATGGTGGCTATGCGCAAAACCAACCAAGCAATAATATCACTGTCGAATTTTCACCGTTATCACTTAAAACCTTAGCTGACAATATAACGCACTATCCAACTCTACAAAGCCTGATTGAGCAAGTGTTAATACAAGATCCCCGCCCTGCTTATAAACACCATAAATCTGACGATAAAGTTTATGGTATGAGCCTGTATAACTTTAATATTAAATGGCAGATGACTGATCTTACAACATTACAAGTGATCACAATAGAAGACGCTAAACACGTTTAAGTTTAGCCACTAAATTACTATGTAATGTCCGATTATCGCCATGATTCATTGGTTATCTATTTATACTAAAGCTAACTACAATATCTAAGGATTTTCATTGAACACACCGAATAGCCAAAATTACCAAGCCTATCTTGAGCTGTTGTTACTCGCCGCTATTTGGGGCGCATCTTTTATGTTTATGCGAGTAGGAGTCCCTGAATTTGGTCCAATAGTATTTGCAGCTCTTCGAACGGGTATCGCGGCTATTTTTTTGATTGTGTGTTTAGTTTTATTCAAACAAACTAAAGCCTTGAGAGGCTACTGGGGTAAAATATTTGTTGTTGGTGCGCTCAATACTGCACTGCCATTTGCTTTGTTTAGTTACGCAACCTTAACCCTAACCGCTGGAACAGCTTCAGTTTTAAATGCTACCACACCAATGTTCGGTGCTATTGTTGCTTATATTTGGTTGAAAGATAAGTTAAGTCTTAGCGCAACTTTCGGCTTATTTATTGGCTTTATTGGGGTCTATTTATTAGTATCCGACAATTTACATTTTGGCGTAACAGTTTCAGCGCCAGCAATGCAAAGCAACGCGTTGTTCCCCACATTAGCCGCTATGCTTGCTGCGCTTTGTTATGGCATTTCTGCCAATTATACTAAAAAATATTTAAGCGCTATAAAACCATTGGCTTTAGCTTCAGGCAGCCAAATTTCAGCCACTATTATGCTAGTACCGTTAAGTTTATTTTTTCTCCCTGAAACCATACCTAGCAGTAATGCTATCGGCTCTGCTCTGTTAATTGGCATAATATGTACAGGCTTTGCTTACATATTATTTTTTCGACTTATTGCCCAACTCGGCCCTGCAAAGGCAATATCAGTAACTTATTTAATTCCTGCATTTGGTATTCTTTGGGGGGCTTTATTCTTAGCTGAAACTATCAGTTTGATGATGCTTATTGGTGGTAGTGTAACCTTGCTTGGCGTGGCGTTAACGACTGGAATACTACAAAGAAAAAAGTAACGAATAGATATTAGCAATGCAAACTACAAATAAAGCGTACAAATAAACGTTTTTTAATACCGTTTATTTGTACGCTAATATGATCTTATTTGGCTATTTTTGTTTAACAACCTTACCTGTTTTCATCACAAAATCTACATCGAGTAATTCATCAATATTATTTAACGGGCTAGCGTGCATGGCAATAATATCGGCTACTTTCCCCACTTCTAATGTGCCTAAGGTTTTTGATTTGCCAATTAAGTCAGCGCCATTAATGGTTGCCGATACTAAAATGTCTTGTGGCGTCATGCCAGCTGCAAACATTAATTGCGCTTCTCTCGCATTATAACCATGTTTTGAAACACCGCTATCAGTACCATAAGCTATTTTTACGCCGGCTTTGTAAGCGCGTTTAAAGTTATCGGTCATATCGCCGCCAACACGTATCGCTTTAGCGCGAATCGCCGGTGACATAAAGTCAGTAGTTTTTGCTAAATTAACCACGGTGTCTCCAGCCATTAATGTTGGCACTAAATACGCTCCGCCTTTTTTAAAGAGCTTAATACTTTCTTTGTCGGCATAGCTGCCATGTTCAATACTGTCAACGCCTGCGCGTAACGCGGCGTTAATACCCGCTGCAGCATGTGCATGGCTTGCCACTTTACGTCCTAGCGAATGTGCAGTATCAACCACTTCTTTAATTTCATCATCAGCCATTTGTTGGCCAGTACCCGTATCTGTGTCTGATAACACACCACCTGTGGAGGTAATTTTAATGACATCGGCACCAAACTTTATTGCGTGACGAGTAGCGCGTCGACAATCGTAAGGACCGTCACAAACGGTTTCTGCTGTGTGCAGTTTCATTAAATCGGGCGCCATGCCATCTACATCACCATGCCCACCGGTAACGGCAACACTACTACCAGCAGCAACAATAGTTGGTCCAGATATCCACCCTTTTTTTACCCCATCGCGTAAGGCAAATATTTGCTCAGCACTCGCGCCTAAATCACGAACGGTAGTAAACCCGGCCATTAATGTTTTATGGGCAAAATGAGCACTTTTCATTAACGTGTCGGCATCAGATAAGTTCACCGTATCACTGTCGTTGCTCGGGCCAAGTTCACCTTGTAAATGTACATGCATATCCATTAAGCCTGACATAACAAAGCTCGAAGACAGATCAATGAATGTGGCATCTGTTGCAATACTTTTTACATCAACAAAGCCTGATTTAAGTTCAGTAATTTTACCATCGTTAATCACTAGCGTTTGTTTTTTAAGTGGTGCTTTACCGGCAGTAACTAATAACTCTCCGGCATGTATAACGGTTGTTTGTGCGAATGCTGTATGAGATATCGCTGCACTAACCATTAGCGCAATAGTTGTTATTGAAGATTTTAATCTAAGCATGTCTCGACCTTATTGTTATTTTAATGTTTACCTCTAGTTATAACAGTATGTCAAAAGAATGAAAATTGTAATCGATAAATGGGGAGATTATTCAGTTCAATAACCACTCGGTTAATTTAGTGATTAGTTTTAATTTATAGTGAGGAGCTTTATTTTTATCGCCTTAGCATGGTTCTTTGTCGGCCATAAAAACAAAAAACCAGCGCTAGGCTGGTTTCTTAATCACAAAACTATTAATTCGCGTAATGTGTTTCGCTTAATGCTGATGACCACCAGCGCCGTGCGCATGGCCATGTTCAATTTCTTCTGCGCTAGCTTCACGTACGTCCGCAACTTCAAGATCAAAGGTTAATACTTTACCTGCTAATGGCGGATTAATATCAACAGTTATCATAAATTTACCCGCTTTAACGACTGTAACTTGACGTTGGCCGCCTTCGGTATTAACTACCGCAGTCATGCCCGCTTTCCATTTAGCACTTGGCGAAGGTAAACCTTGTAAATGTTTAACGGGTACACGCTGAATAGCGTCTTCTTGGCGTTCGCCGTAGGCATCTTCAGGTTGCAAAGTTACTGAGAACTTATCACCCTTTTCTTTGCCTGCTAATGCGTTTTCTACGCCCACTAACATATTTTTATAACCGTGAAGATAAGCTAATGGCTCACCTGCGTGAGAGTTTTCTATTTCTACGCCTGCTTCATCTTTAAGTACGTAGTGAAACTGAACAACGGTTTTATCAGTAATTTTCATTTTATTTCCAAGCTAATCATTTAGGTTAATTTGCCAATAAAGTCGGCAAAAAATAATGCGTAAATCGTTGCGCCAGAGTTTAACAAAATAGTACAGGCAATTGAATTAAGAATTTATGCTTAGTATGAATTTTATCGCGGGTAACTAGGATATTGAGTCGATATCAATTTATGCCCAAAGCAATAAAATCAAGACACTGAGCACTATCAAAAACATACCTAAGTATTCAACAGCCGATATTTTTTCTTTAAAAATACGATAAGTAATAAACAGTGTTATAAAAAATTCTACTTGTCCTAGAGCTTTAACGTAAGCTACATGCTGAAAACTCATCGCAGTAAACCAACCTATCGAGCCAACAACACTGGTTAATCCTACAAATAAACATAATCGCCATTGCTTTATCATGGTGATAAGTTGATGCCTGTCCTGCCAATAAACGTAAATCAAAGAAATAAACGACTGTACTGTGATCATAAAAGTTAAGGTCAGCGCCGCGCTTAATAGTAAATCGCTATTTAAGGCCAAACTTGATTCTCGAACTAGCAAGGTGGTAATGGCTAACCCTAAACCTGACGCTAAACCAAAACCCGCCCCAGGATTTTGAAAAACATCTTTAGCGGTAAACTTTACTTTCGACACTAACAAAATACCAACCACACCAATAATGATTGAGAACCAGCCCATAAAACTTAAGCCAATGGAGAATAGAAAAAAGCCTACAATCGCAACTTGAATTGCCTCTGTTTTCGCTAAGCTCGTTGCCACTGCAAAATTACGGTATTTAAATGCAATCATTAAACATGCCGTACCAATAATTTGCATCACAGAAGCAATGAGCGCGTATTGAATAAACTGTGTATTTAAATCGGGGATTTCTAGGGCGCGGTAGTCTGATACCCACCATAAATAAAGCCAAGCAAAAGGCAACGCATAAACATATCTTACCCCTGTTGTGGCCATCGCATTAAGGTGCTGTGTTAGTTGCTTTTGACCAGCTGTTCTAATTGCTTGCATAAAAGCAGCAAGTAAAGTGAAGTAAATCCAGATTTCCAAAGGAATTCCAAGGTAAGCCTTATGTAACAGTATTGTATGATTTACTTTTTCAAAAAACTATCTATCAATGACTATATTCATTATCAATGGGATTAATTTTTTATATCAATATGAAAGTAGGTTGTTGAGAGTATGCCCCAGAAAACAAGCGTAAAATCAGCCTTAACAGGTTTTAAGATACAAATTAATAAATTAACCTAGCATAGATGTTCAACCGATACTCAGTGAGGTAGTCGCTTTATTAACCACCGACATTAGTGCTACTTAAGCATCAAACAAATAACTGGTCACACCTGTTGAGGTTAAATCAATAAAGAGTTACCTTAGTTATCTCGAGGTTATGCTAGGCTTTACAATGCTAAAATTACATTGCTTAAATGGTTATATTCAAAATATTTATCTAGCAGAATATGCCGATAAATTATTATTACTTGATGGCTGTTGTCGTGCTGACATTAACGTTATAGAAGACTTTATAATTAATCAGCTTAACCGTCCTATGTCTGATCTTGCCTTAATTGTCGTTACCCATATGCATCCAGACCATGCTGGTGCCGCCAATGTTTTGCGAAAAAAATATGCTTGTAAAATCGCAGCTGCAAATGTACCTGGGCAATGGTATTCAGGGTTTGATGGTAAATTGATGCATTTAACCGATATGTTACTAACGCTATGGGTAGCAGGTCGACAGAAAAAAGCTAAAAAGTATCTCTACTACTCAAGTACATTAACGCCCGATTATTACTTAAGCGATCAAGCGGTTTTACCTGGTTTTGAAGATTGGCAGGTGCACTTTACACAAGGTCACACTGACCGAGATATATCATTGCATCACCAAGCAACTCAGCAAATTTATGTTGCCGATTTAATGGTGAAAGTACGTGGTGCTTTTATCCCACCTTATCCGGTTTTTTACCCAAAGCGCTATTTACAATCATTAACTAAAATTAAGGCATTGAATATAGAGTCAGTGCTTTTGGCGCATGGTGAGAAGGTGCAATTAACTGAACAACAATGGCAGCAACTTATTTCGTTGGCTCCAACGAAACCTGCCACACATTGGCGTTCAGTTAAAACAAAGCTTAAACGGGTGTTATTTAGCCGCTAAGGTATCAGAACTTAACTTTGATATACCCAAGCTAAAAATGATTTAGACTCATTTACATTAGTAAATGAAATTAATTTTGTACCGTTTTTATCCGTTACTGCAACATTGTTTTTGTTAACAGAAATTGATTGAATCGGTGAGGCGATCGAATAGATCGTACCTTGGTATGTATAAGACATAATAAACTCTTTTAATGTGCGTTAAAACGCATGAACAAAAGCTATATTATTGTATAGTGGAACTTTTTTATTTGAAAAATAACAACTTTTAACGAGCCGCGCTCGAAAAATCAGACAATAATTTAAGCTTAATAAATTAAGTGATGACTAACTGTGAAAGGGAAAGGCAAACACGATTTTATAAATAATCGGTTAAATAGACTAGATGGGAATAGTTAACGAGCGCACTATAATGTTATTTGTTTAACAAGTAAACGTTTTTTACTGCTCTTTTATGATTTATTTATCAAATCTTTATAACTAAAGTCATTTAGCCCTCTTGAACGAGGACAAAATAAAAGTATCAGTAAGTGCTAAGGTTGATCAATATATGCATCAAAACTGACAGAAGCACTAAATAACAGAATCTACTAGCTTATTATTGTCTGCTTCCTTCTTGCGCTTACTGGTAATCCGCAAAAATGTAATAAAGTAAAATTGTTCGCTAAGTATTTACAAAGCAAATAACCTCCAATACTTTTAACCTCTTTTAATTCCCATGATATCGATAACACTCAGCTAACTCACTGACACCTAAACCATTCTGTTTTTTCACTTCAATTTGTACATCAATACGTTTTTTTAAGGCATCTACATGACTTATAACACCGATCATTTTGCCACTGGCATTTAATGAATCTAGAGCCGATAAGGCAATTTCAAGGGTGTCGTTATCTAGTGTGCCAAAACCTTCATCAAGAAACAGTGAGTCAATACTAGTTTTTGCACTGACTAAATCTGATAGCGCGAGTGCTAACGCCAAACTAACTAAAAAGCTTTCGCCACCCGATAAGGTTTTGGTATCGCGCACACTATCGGCTTGCCAAGTATCTAAAACCTCTAGCGCTAAGTTCTCTGATTGCTGGCATTGTAATTGATATCGACCATGTAATTTATTTAGCTGTTGGTTGGCTAAATACACTAAGTGCGACAGTGTTAAGCCTTGAGCAAAGCGTCTAAACCTTGCGCCGTCTGCTGCGCCAATTAAACCATTAAGATGCGAGAGATCATCAAGTGCTATTTGCTGCTTTGTAATTTCATCAAGTAGCGACTTTTGCTCATCGCGCTGTTGTATATCTTGCGAAATTTGCTGACTTAATTGGCCTTGACGAATTTGCAGCTGCTTCAATGTTTCGGCACAAATAGCGGCTTTATGATCAAATTCAGTGACATCTAAATCTTTTTCTAGTACTAACGACTGAGTAAACATTAAGTCGTTTAAGCGCTCGTCGTTGTTAATATTTCCGGCGTTATTCCCTGTATCATTATCGGCATCAACATGAGTCGACTCAACCAGTGCTTTGGTTTGTATTTGTAGCTTCACTTTATCTTGTTCAAGTTGCGATAATTGTTGCTGTACTTGTGTTAATTGTGCTTTGGCCTGTTGAGTTTTTTGCGTAATTTCTTGTTGTAAAGACTTCAAGTTAAGCCTTTGCTCTTGAGTTAATAACGCGGCTTTAAAGTCTGCCTCTGTTGCAAAATCACTTTGGGCTAGTTGGTTTTGCCAAGTTTCTATAGCAACTTGCTGCTGTGGCAATAAACGACTTATTGCAGCAAGGTTTGCATTTAATTTACCGGCAATGTTTTGTTGCAGGCTTTTTTGATCACTCAGGTTATTTTGCAACTGCACCAACAACTGCTCTTGGGTTTGCTGCTGCTGTTTTAATTGTTTACGTGCTTGTTGTGTATCTTGTTCTCCAAAGAGTGTTTTACGTTGTAAGCGTGTTTCATCTTGCTGTTTTTCAATCAGCATTAATTCATCTTTAATCGCTTGCTCTGTCAGGCTAAGTTGCTCTATTTTACTATGAGCAATAGCCAGCTGTTGCTGTATTTGTTGTAATTGCTCATTTTCTGTAGCGACACCATTAAGCGCTGTTTGATACGCCTGACCTTGTTGTTCTAGTTCAGATAACCAAGCATTTTGTAACGGTAAAACATCAGAAAACTCATTAGTGGCTACTTCACTACCAGCCGCTTCATCGTTTTGATATACATTGAAAATATCTGGTAAAATCGTCTGATTATCTTGCATTAGCTTACTAAGTTTTTGGTAAGTTGACGCTATTTTTGCCAGCTGACTTTGTAAGTTTTGTTTGTTCTGCTCTGCTTGCTGATGCAATTGGTTTAGTTGTACAGTTTTATTTTGGCTAAGGTTAGTTAAGTTGACTAGTTGCTTGTCTAGTCCCAACACTAATTCAGTTTGCTGCTGCGTTGTTTGTTTTAATTTTTGTAGTTGGTTATTGGCATTATTAAGCGCTTCAAAGTGTTGTTTTCGAGCTTGCATATCAGCATTTATTTGCTCGAAAGCTGACAATTCTAGTTCAATTTTTAGCTGTTCGCGTAAGGTTAACCACTGTGTTGTCAACTGCTGTTGTTCTTGTAGTTTTGTGCTTTTGTTTTCATTAATTATGTTAAGTTTATCTTTCAGTCGCTCTTGTTCTGCAGATAAGCTTTTACCTTGAAGTTCAAGTTGTTCTAATTCTGCAGTAAGCTGTTTCAAGCGCTGCTGGTGCTCATTGCCTACTGAATTATTTTCACTCAGTGCTTGATAATCAGCAACGGCTGGGTGGTGATCTGAGCCACATAATGGGCAAGCTTCATTGGCTTTTAAGTTTGCTCTATGCGCACTAAGCGACATAATGGTTTTTTGTTGCTCAACAATCAGTTGCACATCAAGCAATTCTGCTTTTTGGTTTTTATAGCGCTCTCGCAACGGTGCTAATTGCTCAATCACATTGGTTAGCTGCTGATTGTCTGCAGCAATGACTTGCTCTATGTTGCCTAGTTCAGCACTGAGTACTTGATACCTTTGCGCATTATGTAATGCTTGTGTTTGCTCATTTAAGCTTGATTGCAGCTCGTGCAATTGTTGGCTGAGCACAGATTCATTTTGGCAATGATAATGCTGTAACAACTGACTGACATCGTGCTCATGAGCCTTAAGGGTAAGTTGCTGTTGTTGACACTCTGTTTCTAATGCAACTAATTGCTGTTGCTCTTTATTGAGTTCACTGGTTAGTAATTCAGTTTGGTTTTGTAAGTTTGTATTTTGCGCTATTAACTCAAAACTCCCCTGCTTTTCATTAAACATTTGCTCAAGCATATTTCGCCACAATGGCAAGTGCTCAGGTAAAGCCGATAAATGAGCTTGTTGCTCAATAATGTTTTGTGAATGGGAGATTTTATCTAACTGCTGTTTTTGCTGTAACGTTAGTTGTTCAACTTGAGTTTTCGCTTGAGTTGTTGCCTCAGCCGCACTCTTAACACGATTAGTTTGCTGATTTTTTTGCTCTGCCAATTGCGCTATTTTACTGTCAAGCGGGAGTACTTGCTCAACAATTAATTGCTCTGTTTCTTGCTGCTGAGCAATGAATTTCTCATGAGATATTAAAAACGCTTTTAAGGCCTGTTCGGCAGCTTCTAGCTGTACCTGACTTTGTTTATTATCAACTTCAAGGGCTTTCTCTTGGTCTTTAAGCTCAGAAAACTGATGATTAAAATGACTAAGTTGTTGAAAATCTGCACGTAAGTTTTCTGCAGGCTCAGATAAGGCTAAAGCTTGCAGTTGTGTAGCGTTATCTGTTTGTAATTCTTGTGCAGCAGCTTGTTGTTGCTCAGCAATGGCGCTTTGCTGATTAGCGTTTTGCACATTCACTAGCCAATTTCGAACTTGTTGCCAGTGCGCAAGCTGCGCTTCATAAGGCTGTTGCTGAGCTGATACTTTATTGAGTTGGTTGTTAATCTCGCTTTGTTGCTCTGTAGTTAACAACTGCATGCCTGTACTTTTAGCCTGCAATAGCTTTAACTCATTGGTTGCACTTTTATGTTGCTCGAATACGGCTTTAGAGATATCGCCATAAATTTCACTACCGGTAAGCTCTTCTAATAAATCGGCACGTTCATTAGCAGGGGCATTTAAAAAGGCAGCAAATTCACCTTGTGATAGCATCATCGACTTTTTAAAGCGTGAGAAGTCTAACCCCGTTAAACGCGCTATTTCGCTGCGAATATCAGAAACTTTTGTTGCGATAACTTCTGCTTCACCTGAGCTAGGATCAAAGGTATCGGCAGTGTTGGGGTTAGCAAGTATTTTAGCTAATTCGGCCGTCGGTTTTTGCAAGTTCCCATCAATACTATTTTTTGCGCGCCGCTGACTCCAAAACGCACGGTAAGCTTGCCCCTTAACTTCAAACTCTACCTCAGCTAAGCAATTTGCTGTTTGACGGGTCATTAATTGGTTTTGCTTATCTGATATGGTTAACCTTGGAGTTTGGTGATATAGCGCCAAACACATAGCATCGAGTATTGTAGTTTTACCTGCTCCCGTAGGACCAACAATGGCAAAAAGCGCACTGGTATCAAATGGTGACTGGGTAAAGTCAATTTTCCAATGACCTTTTAAAGAATTGATATTTTCAAAGCGAAGCGACAATATTTTCATGACTTAGTCTCCTCGTTACCCGTGCTTTTAGTAGTACTTACTTCAGCTTCTTTATGTTCAACCAACGCCCGTTTGGTTGAACTGGCGAGTTGTGTTTGCTCAGCAATATTTAAATATAAGCTGTTTAGGCGTTGTTTACGTTGCTGCTGCTCTGGAGTTTGCCAATTTTCTAGCGCTAAGCGTGCATCAAATACCTCTTGAACACTTAATTCGCTTAAGGTCACTTTTTTCTCGTGACTTGGCATTTGTTGGCGTGCTTTTTTGCTGCGCCTGACCAGTAATACTTCAACGGGGAAATCTTTCACGATTTGTTCGATTCTAGCGCTTAAATCTAGCAAGTATTCTGCGCTTTCAACTTCTATATCTAACCAAATTTTTTCTTGGCTAGTAGACTTGCTATCACTTAGTTCAAGGGCTAACGATTCCGTAACCGCAGTAATATCTTGGGTTAGTGTATCTAAATGGGTTTTTACAATAGCTAAAGGTTGAAAACATGGCACGTTAGATAATGTTACTTCGCCGAGCTCTCCATTTTTAAATTCAGCAATAACAATGCTTTTTTGAGTTTTAGCTTCATCAAAACTTAATGCGATAGGCGAGCCGCTATAACGAATATGCTCACTTTTAGTTACTTTTTGCGGACGGTGAATATGACCTAAAGCGATATAGTCGGCAGCAGGAAATTCGCTGGCAGGAAAAGCCTCTAATGTGCCGATATAAATATCACGTACCGAATCACTGACCGATGCGCCAATAGTGGTTAAATGCCCGGTAGCAATAATGGGTAAGCGAGCCGCTTTATCTTGTTGCTGTGTTGATAATGTTTGTGCATGCTCAAATAACACTTGATAATGCGCTGAAATAGCTTGTTGTAATGACTGTTGTTTTTCGCTGGCTGATTGTCCAGCATAACTTTTAACAATATCGCGTGCTCGAATAAACGGAATAGCGCAAATAACCGCTTGTTGATCAGTTTTAAGGCTTTTAAGGATAAACACTTGTTCAGACAAATTGCCGCTGGCGGTTGATACCACCCTAGTTGATAACTGCTGTAATAACTTTTGCGACTCAGATAGCATAGCAACTGAGTCATGATTACCCGCTAATATCACTAACTGGCAGTCGGTTTGATGGAGTTTGGCGATAAAATCAAAATACATTTCGCGAGCATAACTTGGCGGTGTGCCGGTATCAAAAATATCGCCCGCAACAATAATGGCGTCTATTTTCTGACTTTGCGATTGTTCAACTAGCCAATCTAAAAACTGTTGATGCTCACGTGCGCGACTTTTGCCATAAAAGTGTTGGCCTAAATGCCAGTCGGATGTGTGAATAATTCTCATAATTTAGTGTGCGCCAACAGCTTAAAATCAAAGTAATTATTCTACCGACTCTATTGAATGGTTGCTACAACACTTGTTTGAAACATAACTAATTAATTCAGAATCATCTTATTTTTAGACAACTAATCAGGGTAGCCAGTTATTTTTTTAATATTTTGATAAATAGGCTTTAATTGTTGATACATTTTCAGATAAACCTGTTTGTATAATTGGTTATATAATTTTACGTTAGCTGGGTTAGGGGTAAACGTTTGCTCAGTACGGGTCATTGCGCTGGTTGCTTGCCGGTAGTTGTCATAATAGCCTAAGCCAACAGCGACATTAATGGCAGCGCCTAAGCCTGACGCTTCAAAGGTATGCGGTCTGTGTACCGGCAAATTAAAAATATCAGCGGTTAGTTGCAATGCGGCATCAGATTGCGAGCCACCGCCTGACACCATTAACTTGGTTATTTTACATTTTTGACGTTTTTCTAAGTTCTCTTTACCTTCTCTTAAGGCATAAGCCAAACCTTCTAAAATCGAGCGGTAAATATGTGCTCGCGTATGTACATCACCAAAGCCGATAATCGCCCCTTTTGCTTCAAGGTTTTTTAACCCTGGAGACCAATAAGGTTGTAGCATTAATCCCATAGAGCCTGGCGGTACTTGTGCAACGAGTTGATCAAACAAGCTCTCAGCACTAACGCCTAATGTTTGTGCTTTTTCAACTTCATTTTGACCAAATTCTTGCTTAAACCAGTTAACCATCCAAAAACCACGATAAATCATCACTTCACTGCTGTATTGCTCGGGAATAGCTGACGGATAAGGTGGAATAAAACTGTGCGGTTCAACATATTTAGTGTTGTTTGTATTAATAGTTGCGGTTGTGCCATAACTTAAACTTGCTGTGTCTGGTTGAATACAACCTGAGCCCAACACTTCACAGGCTTTATCAGACGCTGAAGCAATTAATTTTGTTCCTACTTTTATCCCCGTATGCGTGGCGGCATCACAGGTGATTTCTCCCAGAACATCACCCGGTTTAACTAAACTTGGCAGCATTGAGCGCTTTACCGGTAATGCATGCCACTTCCAATCCCAAGCTTTTGCCCAGTTTTGCTTTTTATAATCAAAGGGAAAGTAACCAACAATACTGCCTATTGAGTCTTTAAATTGCCCCGTTAAACGGTAGGTTAAAAATCCTGACAATAATAAGAATTTATCCGTATTTCCCCATACATTAGGTTCATGTTGCTCAAGCCAGTTCGCTTGCGATTTACGACGAAAATATTCAATAACTTTACTTTGACCTATTAAGGAGAATGCGGTGCGCCAATACCAAGGCATTGCCTTGTTTTGTTGACATAAACGCTGATCAAGCCAAAGAATAGCCGGTCGAAGCGCTTCGCCATGTTTGTCTAAGTTGATCACGGTTCCACGCTGAGTAGTTACCGTAACCGCCGTCACCCTATCACGATAGCCATTTTCAATAACCTCATTTTGCTGCCAAAGTTGCTGACAACACTGACCTAGCATTTGCCAGAAGTAATCAGCATTTTGCTCAGCCCACCCCGGATTTTTAGAAAAATAAGCTTCCAATTCAATACGGCTTCTAGCGAGTAAATTCCCCTTTAGATCAAACAGTAAAGCGCGAACACTTTGTGTACCATTATCTATGGTTAACATTAAATCACTTGTTTGCTTTTCAGTGTTTTGGGGTTTATCACTTTCGGTCATGTTATTACTCATATTGATGCACCATTAGCTTGTGGCAAACTATATGAACATTGCCACAGCGCTAAATATCGCTTAATTTCTTGTTGCCATTTTGTTTCGCTCCAAGATAAATAAGGCGAACAAAGTACTTTAATTTGCGGCAAAATGTCACGAGCGCCCGCCGGTAATACGTTACCCAGTCGTGTACGGCGTAGCAATAGATCATCAAGATGTTGCACTTGTTCAAATCTTACCGCCCAAACTAACTCCGCCCACAAGTGCCTACTATAACGTATCGGCTGACAATCTTGTTTTGCACTGGCTTGAATAAATGCAGCACTAAATTCACCATAACAGGCCATTATTTGTTGTTGAATATGATGACTAAAAGTTAGTTTTAGCTGGTGATCAAATTGCGATAAAATAGGTTGTTGACTCGCAACATTAAGCGCGCCCGTTAACGTAGGTTCGTTTGCTTTATCTTCAAGCATTAACTGCTGACAAACCTGATCAAGCACTTGCTGTGCAATCAACCTAAAAGTAGTTAACTTACCGCCAGTAACGGTGAATACGCTTTGTTGTTGCGTGATATGGTGATCGCGTTTTTCTTTCGATGGCGTTAATGCATTATCTGTTGTACTGACGGGACGAACACCGGCAAAAGTTGAAATAATATCGTCTTTGGTTATTTTCGCGTTTGGAAATTGCTGCTTTACCGCCGCTAGTAAATAATCAAATTCTGACTGACTTATTTTAGCTTCAAACGACATGTCATCATTATGATCAACATCGGTAGTACCCACTATAGTTACATTTTGCCATGGGTATATTTGCACAGGCCTTTTATCTTGAGGGTGTTGAACAGAAATAACACTAGCCACCGGTAAGCGCCAACTCGCTATCACTAAATGGCTACCACGTAACGGCCGCATATTTACTGATGATTTATTATAATTACCGCTCTGTTTATCATGGTTTACTGGTAACAAGTTTGACCAAGCTCCACAAGCATTAACAACCACTTTAGAATCAATTATTAATGCTTGGTTTTGCCCTTCAAGTACAACTGATAATTGGCTGCTTTTGTCATTAATAGTAAGTGTTGATACTTGAGCATAATTGAGTGCTTGTCCACCGAGTTGCAATGATTCTTGGATCAAACGTTGTACTAATCGAGCGTCTTCGGTTAGTGCATCAAAAAACTGTGTGCCACCAAGTAAGTCTGGCTCAACCACATGCGGTGCTAAAGACAAATATGCGGATTTTGGCCAAAACTTATGCTGTTTTTCGCCAGCGATAAAGTCATAACAAGACAATAAGCAATTAAATAACCAAGGTCCTGGAAACGCTTTTTTATAATGACTTAGTGCAAAGCTTTGCTTGGTGATTAGAGGCTGCCCTTCTTTTAATAAGCGTTGACGCTCAATCACAGATTCTCGGATTAATGCCACTTGCCCTTGTGCCATGTAACGTAAACCACCGTGAACCATTTTCGAAGAACGACTCGAACTGCCCCATGCAAAATCTTTTTGCTCTAACAACAACACTTTTAAGCCCATTTGGCAGGCTAACTTTAAAATGCCAGCGCCAGTAATACCGCCACCAATAATCACTAAATCCCAATCAGTGGTGTTTTCAATGTCAGCGATACGTTCGGTGCGCGACTGCATTATATTTTGGCTAAGTTGTGTAGTAGTCATATTAAGAACATCAATGTTTTCATTGTTTTAAGCTTCACTCTTAAGGGGCGTTGAACTTACTTAGATATGAATTTTATTTTAATAATGTACCGGGATTAAGTTGCTGTTCGGCGTCAAAATGCTCAACGAGATTGGCCAAAACCTTCATGCCCAACTCACCTTTTTCAATCGATAAATACTGCGCATGATCTTTGCCAACACCATGTTGATGACTAATAGTGCCGCCATTGTTAACTATGGTCAGGCTCGCCAGATGTTTAAGCTTTTTCCAACGCGCAAGTGTTGCTGAATAACTATTAGCATTTCGATAAACATAAGTGGTATATAAGCTACAACCTTGGCTGTAAACATGAGAAAGATGAGTAAATACATGAACCTTTTCATTTTCGGCTGCTAAACCATCACGCATTGCTGCTTCAACTTTTGCCATTAAGTTATCAACATTGCTCCAATCAGTAGCGGTTTCAAAGGTGTCAACCACATACCCTTGCAACCATAAAGCCTCGCGCAAATAAGGCGAACGAAAGCGATTGGCTTGCCATTTCTTACCTAATAGCTCACCTGTACTAACACCTTTGAATTTTTTTACCACACGATTTAATTGCTTTTTACTGGCTGAAACTTGTTGTTTAGTGCCGGTTAAGCCAAAAGTTAACATGCATTTATCGCTTGCACAGCCTCGCATAGATAAGTAACGCTCTAACCACTTTATCGCACTTTCATGACCAGCTAGCTTTAATTGCGTTTGTGTTTCAACCGCATTACTCACTCGCAGCATAGACAAAGCAATGCGTTGTTGCACAGCTTCCTGACAAAATTGACTTGCTGCTTGCCAGTTTTTAAAGAAGATCACCGAGAACTTCTCTGCATCAGCAACTTTACTTACCCGCACTTTTATTTCAGTTAAAATACCAAAGCGACCTTCTGAACCTAGTAATAACTCACGTAAGTCAGGCCCTGCTGAAGATGCCGGAAATGTTGGTACGTCAAGCAAGCCAGCAAAAGTTTCCATATTGCCACCAGCAAATAATTGCTCTATTCGACCATAACGTAACGACTGCTGACCACTTGAGCGACTAGCAACCCAACCACCTAATGTTGATAGCTCGAAAGATTGCGGAAAGTGCCCTAGTGTATAGCCGCGAGCTAATAACTGTGCTTCTACCATAGGGCCAGGCGTGCCAGCGCCAAAAGTGGCAATTTGGCTTTGTTCATCTAAATGCAGTAATTGGTTCATTCGCCCCATATTAACGGTTAGCACAGGGCGCGAAGATTGTTCTACATTGATATGTCCAGCGACACTTGTACCACCGCCGTAAGGAATCAAAACGATGTTTTCTGCTTTTGCGTAGCTAAGAATATCTTTAACATCTTGGGTATTTTCAGGGAAGCACACACCATCAGGAAAACAGTTAATTTCGCCACTATGCATGGCTAGCCAGTCGGGTAATGATTGCCCTTTGGCATGCCGTACACGTTGTTCAGCATCAACAGAGACTAATGGGTGCTGGGGTAAACGAGATTCTGGTACGGTGTTAATTACCTCGGCTAAACCAATATCTTCAAGACGATGTCCTGCCCCGACAAGGGTACTTAAAAACTCTCCTGCCGATTGTGGTAACTCCATTGAGGTGTTTTCATCTCCCCAGCCATTCCAACGTCTCATTTTACAACCCTTTATTATTTTATTACGCATTATATTAAAGCAAGTGTATAGTGATGAAATGTCCTAAAAAGACAGTCGAGGTGACATATTTGGACAACTTTATAGGCGACAAGCAACAATGAGCAGTTTTATTCATTTATCAGATAACGACAAACAATTAAGCAAGCAATCGAAAAAACAAAACGATGCAAGCTTAAATAATAGTCTCGGCCAAGCTTCTGTTGCCGCTATTAAGCAATATTTACAATTAGCCGACGAACAAAAACTCGATATTGCTACCATCTGCCAATCTATCGGCTTAGATAAATCACTTTTATCTGATAACAGCCAGCACATTAGCGGCGAGCTTTTTCAACAACTTATTGCGGCCTTACTTGAACAATCTAACGATGAGTTATTCGGCTTACATACCGCAAAATATGTACAACCTGGGTCTTATAGTGTTTTGGGTTTTATCTCGATGAACTGCGAAAACCTAGGGCAAGTTATCAGTAAAATTCAACCTTTTGAAAAATTAGTTGGTGATATGGGCACAACAACTATTTCGTCATTAGGTGAGCAAGTAAAAATTAGTTGGCATTGCCAGTTTACCGACACAAGTGTTAAGCGCCATATGGTCGATAATTGTCTCTCGTCTTGGCTAACCTTTGCTCGATATTTGGTTAGCCAAGACAGCAACCCAAGTGAACTGCGCTTATGCCGCCAGCAACCTTCGTTGAGCCAGCAACAAGAATATCAAGCGATGTTTAAGTGTATAATTCACTATGGTCAAAGTGAGAATGCCATAATATTTAATAAAGCTTTATTGTCGGTGCCATTAAACAAAGGTGATCAACAGTTATTATCTACTCTTGAAAATCATGCAAAAACCTTAGTTTCTAATTTAACAATAGAAGAAGATATTGCGGCGCAATTAAGAAATCAAATTGAAAAATCGTTAAAAAGCGGAGCTTTTCACCAGCAAGACATGGCAGATAAATTTGGCATTAGCACCAAAACGTTACAGCGCCGTTTAACAGCATTAGGCTTGAGTTTTCAAAGTTTACTTGATGAAACTCGACTCTCTATGGCTAAAAAGCATCTAGCGAACAATAGCTTAAATTTAAATCAAATTAGTATCGAGTTAGGCTTTACTGAACCAAGATCTTTCTACCGTTGGTTTAATAAACTCACCCAACAAACCCCAGGTGAGTTTAGAAAAAATAGCTTAATTTCTTAACTTTATAACCTTGTAGAACTTTAGCTTGTAGTTTTTCACTTCCTAAACAATTGTTATTTATATTTAAAAAATAATTCACACTACAAAAAAGTAAAGCCAACCAACCTAAAAGTAAATTAAACTTGACACGACTCATCTACCCACCTAATATCAAAAATGTAAAGTATACATTACTTTTTGTAATCAAAAGCAGACATTGGAGAGTGACCATGACAGACAATAATAGTGATACGTTGAGCAAACCTAGCTCGTTTAAACAAAGAAATAAAAGCAATATCGTAAAATTAAAATTTTGGACCGCCATGTGGGTATTAACCATGGCATTAACAAATTTTGGGCCTTGGTTGCTATGGGACTACAACCTTACTTTCTCGGCTTTAGCAGTAATACTAAATTTAGCCTTAGGTGTTAAAATGGTATTAGCAAATATTAACCATTTAAAAGGTTTAGATGAAATGCAACAGCGCATTCAGCTCAACGCCATGGGTATAACCTTGGGCCTGAGTTTAATTGTAGGACTAGCTTATTCGAATTTAGATGTACTAAACCTAATTAGTTATCATGCTGAAATTTCGCATTTAGTTATTTTTATGGGCTTAACTTATTTAATAGCGACTTTTATTGGCCAGAGTAAATACCAATGAAAAATAAACTCAAAGTACTACGCGCTGAAAGAGACTGGACACAGGCACAACTTGCTGAGGCTTTAGACGTTTCTAGACAAACAATTAACGCCATTGAGAAAGGTAAATTTGACCCTAGTTTACCTTTAGCCTTTAAAGCAGCCAGATTGTTCAAATTAGCCATTGAAGACATATTTCAAGATGAAGTGTAAAACAATATGAAAAGTGCCCTGCTGTTAACGTGCCTTGAATGGTGAAAATAACACTAAATCTAATAAACCCGAATATATTAACTCGGGTTTATTAGATTTTATTGTCGTTAGCTGACTATTACCTGTTTAGTTTTGATAAAACCTCTATAATCTCCCCATGAGTTATATCAAAATTTGTAAGTAAGGTAGATCAATGAATACAAAAATATACCAACACGTTCATGCGTTAGCGAAAGATTTATTACAGGCATCTGTAAGAAAAAATCAAGCGACATTCGATGAGTATTACCTCGAGTTAAAGCAATTATGTGAAGAACATGAAGACAGTGATAAAGATCACCCCGTTCAGTGGGAAACCCTGGCTGACTTTACCGACGACTTAGTATTAGCCGTAAGCATTTACGAAAAAGCTTTACTTAAGGCACAAGCAATTAATTCAAAAGATTTTCTTTCATCCATTGCATTCGCCATTGCTTCATTGCAAGTAGAGCTAGGTGATAAAGCAAGTGCAATCGCACACTTAGAAAGCGCTAAAATTAACAGTAATAAAATTGCAGATAAAGAATTAAAAGCTGAAATTAGTGAGTTACTAGAAGAGTTGCAAAGTACTTAATACTTTTGGAGTTTCGAACAATGTTTGTTTCTTAGTGTTGTGATCTCCTGTAGTCCTCCTTCTTTTCTCCCTGTGAGATCTTTTTTTTACAAGGAGAAATGAAAGAGAAAACAATGAGATCATGTTTTAGTGCAGTAAGTAACAACAAAAATGTAATAACACTTTTTATCTTAACTCTATTTTTTAACAAACATTCTATGTGTCTTAGTGTTGCTCTCCTGCAGTCCTCCTTCTTTTCTCCCTGTGAGATGGTTTTTACAAGGAGAAATGAAGGAGAAAACAATGAGAATGTGCTTCAGTGCAGTAAGTAACCACAAAAATGTAATAACACTTTTTATCTTAACTATACTTTTTGACAAACATTTTACGTGTCTTAGTGTTGATCTCCTGTAGTCCTCCTTCTTTTCTCCGTGTGAGATGGTTTTTACAAGGAGAAATGAAGGAGAAAACAATGAGAACGTGCTTCAGTGCAGTAAGTAACCACAAAAATGTAATAACACTTTTTATCTTAACTCTATTTTTGACAAACACTCTATGTTTAGCGTTGAATTTAATATTTTCAATTTAGGATGAGTGTCTGGGTTAATTTGTTTCTTAGTGTTGCTCTCCTGCAGTCCTCCTTCTTTTCTCCCTGTGAGATGGTTTTATTTTTACAAGAAACAATGAGAAGGAAATAAGGGGGTGTTAGTAGAAATAGTCGTTACTTTTTAAAATTATGCAGTTATAAAAACACTAAACTGAACTGCTTTTATATTGCAAGATTGGCTCTGCGGTGAAGGTAATAAATATAAAATGAAAAAAACACTTTCAAGTAAACTTCATTACTCGAAAGTGTTCAATAAATAACAAAAAACACGACAAAAATTAAAAGGTTAAATTAACCTAAAAATTTGCCTAAACCGTCTGTTAATATTTGTTTGGCTTGTTGTCCTTGCTCTGTATCTAAATAGCTTTGGGCTGTAGAAATAAAGTTAGTGATCATTTCTGGTTTTAAACCTAAAGCTTCAAATTGCTTTTTAATATCGTTTACTGACTTTAAAGAGTCGCTATATTCTGAAGCTTTATCAAGTAAACCGCCAAAGCCTTCGCTAGAACCAGAGTTTAATTGGCTAAGGTCTGGCATTTGGCTAACAAGCCCTTCTACGCCAGGAACAGATTTAGCTAAGGTGCTAAATTGGTCAGCAGAAACATTATCTTTAACAAAATTAAAAATAGCTCCCATGCCGCCAGCTGCTTGGTCTGCGTTAACATCTAATGAGCTAGTTAACATATCTACTAAACCATCTGTGCTTTGTTTAGTTACTGCTGGTGCTTCGATTGTTTGCTCTTTAGTTTCACCTAAACCAACTAAGCTTTTTAAGCTGTCAAACCAACTAGTTTCTTCTGCTAAAGCCGACGTGCTTAAAGTTGAAATCGTTAAAAGTACGATAATTTTTTTCATTTGGAACATCCATTTTTATAAATTAGTTTTAAGAATTGTAACAATTGTACAACATTTAACTTCAGGATATGAACTGCTAAATTTTTCTTCAGGCTAAAACTAAAAAATCAAAGCTTATAACCCTGGCAATTAGGTGTATAATATTAAGTAATGTCAGCCAAATTAAGTCGATCATGAGTCAAGAAAACGAACAATTAAATAATCCTTTGCACGGATTAAAACTAGATACACTTTTAAACGAGCTAGTCACTCATTATGGTTTTGATATTTTGGCTGAGTATACGCGAATTAATTGCTTTAAAAGTAATCCAAGCCTTGCATCAAGTTTAAAATTTCTCCGCAAAACCGAATGGGCGAGAGAGAAACTAGAGCGTTTTTACCTTTACGATTTTAAAAATTTACCTGAGCCGGGTGAAGACGAATTTGAAATACCACCACGTAAACGTATTATTCCCTTACATGTAAAGCCGAAGAAACCAAAAGTTTTAGTGCGCGGCGAAGCCATTATTCCTTTGAGTAAAGATAGCTTTAAAGAAACTCATCGAAGTAAACCTGAGCATAAAAAGCCTTATAAGTCTGAACACAGTCGCAGTAATAGTAACGTGAAATCAAATGACAAACGTGAACGTGGCTCTACAAAAGGTTCTAATGAAAATAAACCATTTGATCCTTATGCTGATGCGCCTCGATAAAAACAGCTTAATTTAAACACTTAAAAGCCCTAAATAACCTGTATTATTTAGGGCTTTTTTTTATTAGTTTATACGTAACAATTTAAAGTTTAAAACGAGCTACAGAGTCTGTTAACGAGTGCGCTAGTTGATTTACATCATCACTTCGGTTTGATAACTCTTGCGATTCTGCTGCATTATGTGTCGCAGCTTGCGCGGCTTCATTCATTGTAACTTCAATTTCTTGGCTAAAGCCTAGTTGTTCATTTGAAGCGACACTAATACTTTTGCTCATTTCATCAATGGTGTGTAATGCACTTTCAATTTGTTTGATAGCATTATTTAATTCTTGGCTTTGAGCGACACATTCCCCTGCTTTATTTTGTCCTTGTGAAATGGCAAGTTCCGCCGATTGAGTTTCTTTTTGTAATGAGTTAATCATTTGCTGAATTTCAGCTGTAGATGCTTGAGTGCGAGAAGCAAGTGACCTAACTTCGTCAGCTACAACAGCAAACCCACGACCATGTTCACCCGCTCTTGCTGCCTCAATGGCTGCATTTAAAGCCAACAAATTAGTTTGATCAGCAATACTGCCAATTGTATCTAAAATCCCACCAATACTATCACTGTGCTTACTAAGCCTTGCCATTACGTCAACTGAGTCACTTAAACTGCTTGATAATGACTCAATACGACTGCTGTTATCATCAGCTATCGTGCGTATTTCAAAACTATGCTTTGAAGCTTCAGAAACATTATTAGCAGTTAAAGTGGCTTCATCAGTTACGTTAGAGGAACTAATAAACATTTTTTCAGCGATTTGCTTGGCATTATTTACGCGAGCAATTTGTGCTGAAGTAGACTCGGCAATTCGATGGCTCTGTTCACTGGTGACTTTCGCTGACTCATCTAAAGAGTATGCATTTTGACTTATATTTTTAAGCAATAGCGTTAAATCATCACTGAGTTTGTTGATGCTATTAAATAAATCACCAAATTCATCCTCATTGGTAATTGTTAAACGTTGCGTTAAATCTCCCTGTGCAATTAACGCCAAAGATTTATTCGCTGATGCTAAAGGCCCTAACATAGTGCGTGTAGTTGCTACTGCGATAAAGGTCGCTAAAACTATAAAAATCAATGCCATATATATAGCTAAATTAACACCGGTAGCGACTTTAGATTTTGTCGTTGATTGCAACTCATCGAAACGTTCTTCTGCCAGTGACAATAACAAGGTTAATTGATGGTAGCTTTCATTGAAACTCTCAACAGAAAGATTATATGCAAGTATTGCATTGGTAAAATCATCAAGCGCTTGTTGTTTATTTTGATATAACTCAGCCGGTTCAACTAATAAGTTATTTAAGGTTGCAAACTCAATAGCAAATGCTTCTAGTAACGACTTATCGTTAACATCGGTAAATAACCGCTGCATAAATTCGTAATTATCGTTGATATTAGCCATTAAAAAACTTACATCATCTTTGTGCTGCGCCAAAACACTAAGTTCAGAGACCTGTTTTAAACCTGACATAGTGCTTTGCAACGTAAACAACATATCATCTATTCTTGTACCGTTGCCGATAATATCTTCTAATAAACGCGCTTCGCCGGGCAATACAAGTAACTCTACATCGAGCATATGATTACTTGCTCGGTCACGACTTGTTAAAAAGGTTTGATAGTTAGCTTCAAACCTTTCATTTGCTGAAGCTACATTTTTTTTAGACAGATAGAATTTTTCACTTTGGCTTACATATGCTTGATAATGTATTTTTGCCTGCTCCAGTGTTTTTAGCATCTTAGGTTGGTCAACTAACTTGCCTTTTAACACAGTCACTGCCGATTGAAATTCTTGGTTTAAATCAGCGTATGCTTGTTCACTTTTAAGTAAGTCCGACGTATTGGTTTGGGTAAACCCCAAGGCGCCTACTTTCATCATATTCAGTAATTTGATCTGTAAAGCGTTGCTTTGTTTCTGAACGGGCACAGCCAACAACTCAACATTAGTGTTAGCTTGACTAATTTGGTTTAATGAATTGTAAAAAAATATGCTTCCTGCAACCAATAAAATCCCTATTGTGCTAAACCCCATTATTATTTTTTGTTTTATTGTTAATGGTAGGTTGAACATAGACACCTCTAAATAAACTTTCTTATGTATTAAAATATCAATCGATTCGATTAGCCACGATTATAAGTTGCACATGGAAAATGTAAACAACACTGAAAACAAACACCTCGCACAACAATTAAAAACTCAACTCCTTCTATATATTATGGTTGGTAAACAAACTTTTTAGCAATTTTTCTGGAAAATAAGTGAGTTTTCACTAAATAGTATGTTTAAAGCGTGAAAAGTTTGGGCTGGATTATACCTTAAGTCTGCTCTATTATCATCTAACTGGTCGAACGTCCGATCAGCTAAAGCTAAACAATAAAACTATGACGTAAAATAAAAATTATAAAATTATAAAATTATGGGGATATATATGCATTTAATCAAAAATGTGGCAGCGATTGCTGTACTGGGTTTAACGCTTTGTTCTACCGCAGCAGAAAGTAAAGAGCACAAAATAGTGTTGATTCACGGCCTACAACCACAACAACTGATATCAGATGGAGACGTAACAGCTAGCGGACAAGATTACTGGCAGGGTTATTGGAATAACGTAAGTGACGCTAGAATCGATTGGCCTTCATACGAGCGCATTGAAGGTAAAATAGCCACAGACTATTTATGGCCAAAGTTAAAATCATTCTCGCAAAGCAATTTTTGCGACCCTGGTTGTATATTTGTAACACATTCAACCGGCGATTTAGTGGCACGATACATTATAGACAATCAAGAAACTTGGTTAGAAAATGCTGGCCTTGCACCACTTAATATTGTTGCAACATTCGATATTGCTGGTGCTGGAGGCGGCAGTGAACTTGCAGATTTAGCGGTAAGTGTTGCCCAAGGAACAGAAACTTGGACCTTCATTATTGAAGCTGCTTTAGAGGCTTGGCTTGGAGGCGACTTAAGTGATGAAATGGGTGTACTTCACGACCTAAAAGTGAATAATGCCAGACGCTTAGCACCATTACCTGATGCACGAATTCCACGTTTACGCTTTGTGGGAGATGCTTCAGAATATTTAGGTGTTACAAGCCCTTTTATTCAAGGTAATGACGACGGTGTTGTTGGTAGTCATTCGGCATGTGGTGGTAATCGCCAAGCACGCTTTGGCAGTTGTAGCTCACAAGTTGATTTTAACGGCAAAATTGCCAATCAAAATAATGCTGTTTCAGGTTTCATGCCTTATCACTACCCTATGTTAATGGGTGAAAAATATAGCCATGGCTCACTGCTTGAACCTTCGCAAGCGGGTAAAGTTACAGCAGCAAGTAATCATCAAAATACGTTATCTGGTGAAAGTGTTCACTTTGACACATACACTAAAACAAGTGGTTGGTGGATTTGGAAAAGTAACTACCTTTATGTAGAAAATTCAGTATCAGACAGTATGTCAACATTGATTTATGATGCTATCCCTAATTAAAGTTTACCTTAGTTTTTATTAATAACCGCAAAAATATCAACTTGAGTTAAATATGGCTGTGCTCTATAAATGTAAGCACTATAGAGTCACAGCCATTTAACTAAATACGAATAAAAAATTAAAAAGTAGAAGACTTTGACATGAGAAAAAAAGCTGTTTTAAAGCGAACAATTATATTAAGCCTAGTAGTTTTTATTACATGGCTGTTCTGGCCCACAATGTCGGAGCAAAAAACGCCAAAAACCAAACAGGAGCAGGTAAAAAAAACAGTTCAACCATACAGCCCCAAACAAAATAAGAGCAACCCACAAACTGCAGCAGTGTCTATTTTACCAGACAAAATAACCTCTAACGACTCAGCAACACTCGTAGCCAAAGCCTATGCTAGCGAGCTTAATTTCCCGCCCTACTCACAACCATTAACCTCACAAGATTTTGACCGATTAGAACCTAATCATTTCAACCCACAATCTATTCCAGTTGATGATTTTGGCAACAGCGTATCGGCAGCATTATCTAAATATCGTTATACTTATCCTGAAATAGTTTATGCGACCCTCTCAGGTGAGAATATCGATAACGCATTGCTACAACTTGTCGATATAAATAGTGGTAAAACACTACTAACACGCTCATTTAATCAAGAAGATAACACTTGGCATGCAGAGTTTGACGGCGAGCGAAACTTACCAAATCAGCTTCAAGCAACGGTTAAAGCAAGTATTAACGGTAAAGTGATAAGCTTAGCATTAGCACTACAATATGTTGACTCGGTCGCCACTCTTGAAAGTTTCGAACCTGCTATCAGCCAAGATGCAGATATGGTAATTACGGCAAACTTAACTACCAGAGAGCAAGGACTTTATCGTGTAAGGGCTAATTTATTTGATGCTAACAACCAGCCAATCGCACATTTAGTGAGTAAAGAAAGGCTTAATAAAGGTTCTGATTCACTTGAATTAAAAGCCCATCAAAGTGTATTACAAGGCAGGAAAGCACCGTTTTATCTCTCAACTTTTTCTGTTGAGTTAATGTCTCCAGCACCTGGTAAGCCGACAAAATATGGCGATAGCAGTATCAAAAAGCATGAAATAATAGACTTTGCCACTTCAAGTTTAAGTGCGCTACCATACCAGCCTAGTCAGCAAGAACAACAGCGATTACAACTGTTGCAAAATATGGCGCAAGGTAAGTGATTTAAAACCTAAGACAAGGTTATAACGATGAACATTATGCTAGCTAAACATAAACATGCAGAAAGGTTGTCAGAGATAATACAAGCAACTTTTCATCTTGCTTGTCCAGCAACCTCTGATAGAGATTTGCAATCAGTTTATATAGCTAGGCACTTATCTGCTCAACACTTTCAACGATTTATTAGTGATGATCAACTTCAGGTTTGGGTGGCACTTGATTCAAATGAACCCGTTGGGCTGGCGGTTATCGATCTTAAATGTGAGCAAAGCCCACTGCTATCAAAATTGTATGTTTTACCCTGTTATCATGGCCAAGGGGTTGCACAAAAGTTGTATAAAGCCGTTATCGATTATGCAAAAACCTCAGGTTACCAAGTATTAAACCTTTTGGTATATTCAGGTAATGTAAAAGCGAAGGCATTTTATGAAAACCAAGGTTTTAAGTTTATTGGCTGTTGTGACTTTAAAATGGAAACAGAGTTACATAAAGATCACTTATATCAACGTTTAATAGCATAAAATCTTCAAGGTATATAAGTTTGATCGGTTCAACTTAATAAACGTTAACGCAACACCCAAATGAGAATTAACATGTCTAAACCTACAAAGTCTACTCCCGCATACACTTCGCCTGCGGGTGGTTGGGGCGCACTTAAAAGCTCAGCTAAACATTTAATTAAAAGTGAGAATGCCGCTAAAAACGTTAAAGCATTATTACGCGCAAACCAGCCTGGGGGTTTTGACTGCCCTGGTTGTGCTTGGGGCGACGCGCCTAAAGCCGGTAAAGTTGATTTTTGTGAAAATGGCGTGAAAGCTATCGCATGGGAAGCGACAAGTAAAAGAGTAGATGCTGACTTTTTCCAGCAACATTCGATAACCGAGCTACAACAATGGGATGACCATTCACTCGAAAAAAGTGGCCGATTAACACAACCCATGTTTTTTGATGGTAAAAATGATCACTATCAAGCCATAACTTGGGACGATGCGTTCAGCATTATCGCTAACAACTTGAAAAAGCTGCCATCTCCTAACGAAGCACTCTTATATACTTCTGGTCGAGCGAGTAATGAGGCCGCTTATTTGTATCAATTATTTGGCCGAGTTTTAGGTACTAATAACTTTCCCGACTGCTCGAATATGTGTCATGAAGCCTCTGGCATAGGCATGACCAGTAGTTTAGGTACCGGCAAAGGCACGGTTACCATGGCTGATTTTGATGAAGCAGATGCTATTTTCGTTTTTGGTCAAAACCCAGGGACAAATCACCCGCGCATGCTAGGCACCTTACGAAAAGCCAGCAAGCGAGGTGCAACTATTGTGAGTATCAATAATTTACAAGAGCGTGGCTTACAACAATTTTTAGATCCGCAAAGCCCGAAAGAAATGATCCTTTTTACTGGCACCAACATTAGTCAGTATTATTTCACGCCTAAGTTGGGTGGCGACATGGCTATTCTGCGTGGTGTAGCTAAGTTATTATTAGAGCGCTTCGAGCATGATAAAAGCGTACTTGATAACGAATTTATCGCAGCACATTGCCATAACTTTGCCGCTTATCAACACAGCGTAACAGCAACGCCTTGGCAGCAAATAATCGACCAAAGCGGGCTAACAAAAGCTGACATAGAACAAATTACTGATATTTACGCGAGTAAGAAAAAAGTAATTTTTACCTGGGCTATGGGCATTACGCAACATAAGCACTCGGTAGCGACCATTCAAGAACTGGTTAATGTATTATTGCTTCGAGGTAACATTGGCAAGCTAGGCGCTGGAGCATGCCCTGTTCGTGGCCATTCAAATGTACAAGGCAATCGCACCGTCGGCATTAATGAAAAACCGTCTACGGCATTTCTTGATGCTTTAGAAAAACAATATAGCTTTAAACCACCGCGCGAAAATGGCTTAAACACCGTTGAATCTTTACAGGCTATGTTATCTGGTCAGGCTAAAGTTTTTATTGCTTTAGGTGGTAACTTCTCTGCCGCGACACCAGATACCACAAGAACATATCAAGCATTGCAACAATGTGATTTAACCGTGCAAATAAGTACTAAGCTCAATCGAAGTCATGTTATTACCGGTAAACAAGCGTTGATTTTACCTTGCTTGGGACGTACTGAAATTGATAACCAAAACAGTGGAGAGCAGTGCATTACAGTTGAAGACTCCATGAGTATGGTACACAGCTCTACTGGCCAAAATGAACCAGCTTCACAGCATTTACGCTCTGAAACAGCCATTGTTGCCGGAATAGCCAAAGCGGCTGTTGGTGAAGATGTGATTAATTGGACAAACCTCATGAGCGACTACAGCTTAATTCGTCACGATATCAGTAAAGTGTTGCCTGATTTTTCTGACTTTAACCAACGAATAAAAATTGGTAGAGGTTTTCATTTAGAAAATAAAGCGGCGCAACGTCAATGGAAAACACGTTCTTCTAAGGCAGAATTTTCAAGCGCCCTGTTACCCGAACAATTAGCACATGAAGTTGCTCAAGCTTATACCGAAAAACCAATTTTAACGTTGCAAACTTTGCGCTCACACGATCAATACAACACCTCTATTTATGGTATGGACGATCGCTATCGCGGTATATATGGCGAACGTCGTGTGGTTTTTGTTAATGCTGAAGATATGATAAAACAGCAACTAAAAAATGGTGACAAGGTAAAAATAACTACCGTATCAAATGACAATATTGTACGTTCAATTAATGACTTTAAAATAGTTGAGTATGCTATTCCACAAGGCTGTGCAGCGGCTTATTACCCGGAAACAAATCCCTTAGTACCATTGGAAAGTACAGCTGATAATTGTGGCACACCCACGTATAAATCAATTGCGGTTACGTTTGATAAGTTATGAGGTATTAATCAACTTATTATAGCTAATAGCATTTAACCAATACGATGAACGAGTGCACCTTTGCTGATGCGCTCGTATGGTAAAGTAACGTTTGAGCTACCTAAAAAGTAAAATGAATTAGCTAAATTATTGATTGATAATTTCTTGTTACTGAAATGTTTTATATAGCTAATATCATGAAACTTATAACTTTATATAAATAAAAGTAAAATTGCCCCACCAACGCCCATAATGGCGAAATATTCAATCCCTTGGTTAAATTTAGTCAATAACCCAAAATACACATAGGTAACACACAACATAATTATGCTAGCAATAAAGAGCGCTAAAAATGGAATATCTGAGAACAGGCTAAAGAAAAAAATAGGTAGGCAATAAAGCAATGTTGGAGATAATGGCTCAGTTTTAATATCGTGCAATTTAAGCGCCGCAATTAGAAATAGTATTTTAAATAGCATCCGTACCTCGATAAAATAAGTGCCCTTTAAAGGCGAAATAGTTTTTAGTTTTTAGTTTTTTAGCTAAAACCTTAGTAAAGCTTAGCTCATGTTTTAGCTAATTTTTGATTAACTGCCCCAATCCTCATCCAAAATATCTTGTCGTTTCGCTTCGTATTCTGTTGTTGTAATTAAACCATCTCGATATAAATGCTCAAGTTTTCTTAAACGGTTGGCGTAATCTTTCTCAGGAGGCGAATTATCTGGCTTTGTACTTTTAAAACCTTTCAGCGTTAAATCATGGTCGGTTACTTCATGGTGAAGGCTCTTCTTACCAAAAGCATTGCGGTAAGACTGATAAATATTTGCGCAAACCACAATCAGCCAAACGATCATAAATAACTTACCAAAAAGTGGCATCTCTGAAAAATCGAATGCCACTAAGGCAACGATTAACATCCCGATCCCAACAACTAAACTAACGGTTGAATTATATTTTGATTCTTTGGTTTTTGATGTCCCAAATAACTTCATTTAGAAATCCATTTTAATTAGTTTGTACTTCTCGAAAAATATCATGATTAACGCTATATAGGCTTATTATTCATGATATTTAAAGATAGTTTATTACCCTTTAGCGAGCATATAATCTAACCAGCGTGCTGGCAATAGTCGTTTAAGTACAGCAAATAACTTTGTTGCCGTGGTAATTCTATAGCGCACTTTAGGCTTTTTACTCTCTAAGGCATGAATTAAGGCTTGGGTAACATCAAGTGGCTCTAAGGTAAAAGGCGCATTCGATTTTTCACTATTTAAGCGCGCAATCTGTTGTTGGTATTGTTCTTTATGATCGCTATTGTCTAGATCAATATTGGCGTTAATAGCCGCTAGTGCATTAGCGCGAAACTGCGTATTAATCGGTCCTGGTTCAAGTAAAACCACTTCAATATTCGCACGCTTTAATTCTAGTCTTAAGGTATCTGTAAGCCCTTCAATGGCATACTTTGAGGCATTATAAGCACCGCGATATGCCATAGAGACAAAACCTAAAACTGAGCTACATTGAATAATTCGACCATGCCCTTGGCGTTTCATTATTGGTATTATTTGTTTGGTGAGTTCATGCCAGCCAAAAACGTTGGTTTCGAATTGCTCTCTTAGTACCTGCGAGGGTAAATCTTCTAATGCTCCTGGTTGTCCATAAGCGCCGTTATTAAATAGATAATCTAAACGTCCACCTGTTTGTTCTAGCACTTGGCTAACCGCTTGGGTAATACTGTCAGTATTTGTAAGGTCAAGTTGATATGCCAACAGGCCTTTAGCTTTCAAGTCAGCAACATCTTGTGGTTTTCGTGCCGTGGCAAATACTTTATAACCTCGTGCAGAAAGGGTTAAGGCTGCATGTAAGCCAATGCCGCTTGAGCAGCCAGTAATTAGAATAGATTTTGTGGACATGATAAAGACAAGTGATTAAGAATAGATAAACAATAGCTTACTTGAATATTAGAATGATTAGAACAATAAAAGGGATAATATAGAGATGATAAAATCAAATAAAAGTGCAAACAAACAAGCCGTTATTTTAAAATAAGCACTATCAATATAACTGCTTTGATAGTGCTTTTATAAGGTAGACTCGCAAGCTAATAAAAATTACGACTTATTTGGAATATACTTACAAAGTTTTACTTAAAAATCAGTCAACCTTAGCAACTTCATCGAGTTTATAAGTAATTTCATTTAAAATTTTCGCTGACCAATCAGGTGCAAAAACGTTAGTTTGCATTGCTCGCTTAGATACCACTTCAACCTTACACGTGTTATCAGATTCACTATCAACAAAAACGGCTACATTCTCGCCATAGCTAAACGCTGTAATACCACGCTGTGCCAATATAATACCGGTTTCTTTTGATGAAGAAATAAGCTCTAACTCTGAAACGTTAACAGCATTAACCGCTAATGGCCAAATATCTTCTTTTGAATAGTTATATGTTTTTGAAACCCCCGTACCTTTACCTTTAACTGAATCAGCAAGGGTTGTACAACCGGTTGTTATCGTTATCGCTAGTACTAATAAAATACTTCTTAAAGTCATGGTAACTTCCTTTATTTCTATAATTAGTGTCCTTGTCAGGACTTTTTTGATGTTACTGATGTGTAGCTCGTTTAATCAAAGACGGTAACTAAACATTAAATTTGGCCATTATTTCATATAACGTCAAACGTCAGGCTTCGCTTTATTATTTCCATTATTATTAAGAATATATCACCACAGTGCCTGCCATTTTGTCATGCCAACCCTGTTTTTTATCGTCCCATACAATCCATAAAAAGCCTAAACCTAAAGCAAACATAGATACATAATAACCAAGGTACCTAGTAATGCACTGCAATGGTGTAGGCTGATTACCGGTTTTAGCGTCTACAATTTTTGCTGAAACAAGCATTTTACCTGGCGTTGCTGATTTATATATCCAGAATAAAATAACAACTAAAACAGGTAGAATATAACTGATAATAAAATCGCTTGAACCTTTAAACGAGTCGTCTGTTTCAAAATATTCAGCGCCATAAATCGAATATAAGATAGGTAATGTCAACATAACCACGAGTACTGAATCAATAATGCTGGCTAAAAATCTAGACCCAAAACCAACATATTGAACCGCTTCAATATTTTGTACCCTATCGTTTTCTGATATATCGTTATTTTCCATTGAACTACCTTAGATTGATTATTTAAAACTGAGTCGCTTAAAATTATTATTTTACAAAGGCTTATTCAATAAATTCTGATGCAATATTTTCAAAAGCAGTAGTTGACCAAAAATTTAACGCTTGACCAATACCATCATACATAACGGTTAACTCTTTTTGACCTAACGGTTGTTGATAGAACTTTGTGTATTGTTCAATTTCTTGCTCTGTTAACTGATCGTAAATAAAATATGAAACCATGATCATTTGTTGCTCTAAGGCTGGACGCATCATTTGTTCCATTTGAGCCATTTGCTGCTGAACTTGCTCAGTGTTAATGCTCTGACCGGGGTTAGCAACCGTTAAACCTTCAACCGTACCTTTTGCAACTGCCAATACTATATTTAGCGAATGCTCTACCAAGTTAGTTACTTCCACAAATTCTCTGATGACTTTAACTCGAGCAGGTGTTGGAGGGGTTGTTTGAAGTGCTGCCATGTAGCTCATAAAGTCTTGATTAAAGCTAGGCGCTGAAGCTTTTTCTTCAGCCAATTTTATTCTTCTGGCTAAATCACCATTTAACCACTGCAGTAACTGCTGCATTTCACTAGCGGTAAAATTGTCTTTAACGTGTTCAGAAACAACAAGCTTCACCTCTTCTAGCTGCCAAGCATTCAACAAGATTTCCATTACTTTTTGAGATTGCTCCGGATCTTTCGCCGTCATCTGCATTTGCTGATTCATAGCGCGCATTTGTGCAGGAATCCCTTGCAAGGCAGAGTCTATACCTGAAAGCGCTAAATATTGTGTAACATCTTCATCACTAATGTTTTTAGCTGCACTAAGTTGACTGAAGGTTAAAGACAGTAAGAGTATTATAAAATTCAGTAAGTTTATTTTTTTCATTGTCATTCCTTTAACTTTATAAGTTATTTAAATTTATATTGTTTAACCTCTGAACAATATCACATAGTATTATTATTGACGAAAGTTATTTCTTTCTGCTTATATAAATTAATTACGCCGTTCAACCTACCTAGAATACAAACATAAATCATTGAAATTAAAGTTGATTAACACTGGTTAATTCACTAACCTACTATTTCAAAGCTAAGATGTAAGCGCCGAATTTACTCTGTGCTAAGCCACCTCAATGAAAGGAATGAAAAACACATGCTCAAAGGTAAATTTTCATCACTCAAGTATTACTTATTACCGTTATTAACCATCATACTCACCGGTTGTTTTAACGCTGATCCGGCTGTAAAAGCAGTCAATGCATATATCGAGCAACAAAAAATAGATAAAAATCAAGCACAATGGAAAACTAAACTAGAAAAACCTGAAGTGGTAACATTTAACCCTGAAGCTCAATACTTCTGGGACCTTGAAACAACAGAAGGAAAGATAGTAGTTAAGTTATTTCCTGAAACAGCACCGATGCACGCCACAAGTACTCTATATTTAACCAAGCTTGGTTTTTATGATGATTTAGTATTTCACCGCGTTATTTATAAGTTTATGGCTCAAGGTGGTGATCCTTTAGGAAATGGCAGTGGTAATCCTGGCTATAAATATGCGGGGGAATTTGACGGTAAATTAAGTCACGACAAACCTGGCTTACTCAGTATGGCAAACTCAGGACCCAATACTGACGGAAGTCAATTTTTCCTAACCTTTGCTGCAACACCTTGGTTAGATGGTAAACATACTATTTTTGGAGAGGTGGTCGAAGGGTTAGATACCACATTGCCAGCCATTGAAAGCCTTGGCAGTCGCTCTGGCCGTACTCAAAAAGAAGTAAAAATTATTAAAGCCACTATTCGGGTTGAAGAATAACAGCCTTGAAGCGCTAAAATAGACCTTAACAGCAGATAAACAAGTATTCTGCTGTTAACTCTGCCTAATTACCTACGGTTAAGAATTTTCTTTATTCAACGAAGCCTTAGCCGCTTCTACTTTTGAAAAATCAAAACCGAGTTCATTTACTGCTTCTTCAATTAAGCCAGGGTTTTGTATTAACATCATCATGAGTGCTTGCAGTTTTTCTTGTGGAATACCTAACTGCTGTACCGTTACCATCGCCATCATAGGGTTTTCTGTTAATGCTTGAAATACTGTTTTTGTTTGTTCGTCACTTACGTTATGTTCTTTTAAAATTGCAATAATTGGATTCATGAATTTACTACTCTCTATTTTATAACTTAATTTTTGGTGCTTAATTGTTAATTAGGATTTGCCTAACTTTGGGCTTGAGCATATCAATTACAAGCTTTACTGTCGTGGCTTCAATTATACTATTGCCGCTTTAAATGTAAAAACTTACACTATAATTTGTTAAACAAAATATAGTACTGATTAAGTACGCTGGTTTTTCGGCACATAATTTAAAATTGAAACAGGTACCACTTTTTTAACTGGGAAGGGTTCAAACTCTCTTCGTTCAATAACGTGCCCTAATCGGCTTTCTATAGCGCAAAGGTTTCTAAAGTTATCTTTGGCAACAAAAGATACTGCTTCACCATTTTTACCTGCTCGACCCGTTCGGCCAATACGGTGAATATAGTCATCAACTTTATCCGGCAAGTCGTAATTTATTACGCGCGCTAACTCACCAATATCTATGCCCCTAGCCGCAATACCTGTAGCCACTAAGAAGTTAATTTTACCGGCCTTAAAGTCATTTAATATTTGTTCGCGCACGGCTTGTGTTCTGCCGCTGTGAATCGACTCTGCAGCAATACCACGTTTTTCTAATTGACTAACAAGCTTAGCCGCACCATGTTTTGTTTCAATAAAAATTAATGCTTGCTGCCAGTGTTGTTCTTTAATTAAATAACTTAATAATGCTGATTTATTAGTTTTATCTACGGTAACTAACCATTGCGTTATTTTCGGCTTAGATGTACTGTTTTGAGCAATTGAAATTTCTGTAGCATGATGCAGTGTTCGTTTTGCCAGTGCTCTAACATCATCGGAAATGGTCGCTGAAAATAATAAGTTTTGACGGTGCTCAGGCAAACGTTCAATAATTTTATTAATGTCATCAATAAAGCCCATATCTAACATTCTGTCAGCTTCATCAAGCACAAATGCTTCTAGTTGGTCAAAGTAGACTGCTCGTTGGTGCAACATATCAAGTAAGCGTCCAGGCGTTGCTACCAGAATATCGATACCCCAAATTAAGCGTTGTTTCTGTGGCTCTATTTCTGTACCGCCATACATAGCCATAGAACTGAAATTTAAATATTTACTGTATTGAGCAACGCTAGCTTCAACTTGAATTGCTAGCTCTCGCGTTGGTGTAACAATTAACACACGAATGCGCTTACCGCGAAGATTTCGCTCTGGTTCATTGTCAACAGCGTGCAACTTTTCTAATAAAGGCAATACAAAGCTCGCGGTTTTACCCGTTCCGGTTTGCGCTGCAGCAATCAGGTCTTTACCTGATAAAATAACCGGTATTGCACGTTTTTGAATATCAGTCGCTTCGCTATAATTTAAATCAGCTATCGCGTTGATAATTGGGCTAGAGAGCCCGAGTTTGGAAAATGGCATACGGTGTCCAAAATGTATAATTGGCATACAAAAAGTAAGACCAAATAAACTCAAAATATTTAACAGGGAGGTTAAGTGCGAGTATAGCAGTTTTAAAATTACGCTTGTAGCTTGAGCAGAGTTTAAATAAGTATTTTATTTACTGAGGAGTTTAAAGCTAATGCGTTATAAATTCTTATATAATACTTTAATCATTATATAAAAAATGCCAACTAATATGATTAGTTGGCATTTTTTTAACTACCAGTTAACGGGTTTTATCTAATCTAATTTTTTAGTTAGAGTAAGAATAGTTAGAAGTAATGTTGAAGAAAGTATCAGCAGATTGACGACCTAATCTAGCTTGGTAACAACCTACTTGTTCATCACACGTTTTTCCTTGTAACTTTGAGCCAGTCGTTTTCTTTCTTCTTTTAAAAGTAACTAATTGCTCATCAAATAAAGTCGTTAACGGCGCAGAGCTAACCGTTATTATTTCGATATGTGATTTTGGCCAAGCAAAGTTATCATCTTTATTTTTAACTAATGGTTTCTTTTCCATCGCCGCTAAAAGCTTCGGAAATGACGCTGAGTTTTTATTAATAGACTCATTAATTGACGTTAATAGCTCAGGTAGCCTTTTGTCTTTTTGTTTATACGCTTTTGCTAAATAAAGATCAGCTTTCGACAAGTTCTTGCTCACTAATTTATCGTTTATAAATAGTGTACCTAGGAGATAATTTGCATCTTTATAATTATCTTTAGCCACTTTCTCTAAATATTTTACGCCGGTAGCAACATCTTTATTTTTTTCGCTAATTAAAGAAATAACACCGACAAGATATTGAGATGATGGCTCTCCTTTTTTAGCGGCCTTTTTAAGATACTTTAAAGCTTTATCTTCATCTTTATCAGTACCATAACCAATGTAATAAAATTGGCCTAAAGTAGCATTCGCTTGAACATAACCTCGTTTTGCACCCATTTTAAATTTTTTAAAATAGTCAACACAGTATTTGCTCTGACATTCTACAATTTCTTCCGCTTTCAAGTTAACTGAAAGAAATAATAAGGAAAAAGTCAGTACCACTCCTAATAAGTTCTTCATATATGTCCTTCCGTATTGTGTGAATAGAGTTTTAATCCATGTAATATTTACATTTAATTAACGTAATCAGCATAAATTATGTACATATAGTTATCAACTTTATTAATGTAACAAAACTAATTTTGAGGATTAACCTATCTAGCCTAAGTTAATTTATCGCCTGATTAATTATTCATCTACAGTGAAGTTTCACGTTAACCAAAAGCTAATGAATCGCGGCAACGCTCTGGTTTGGTCAAGATATATAATAGTTAAATTTTCAACAATATTTTTTTAATAACGTTGCTCTGCAAAGAGCTACTATTATTTAAAATAATTGATAATAAAAATGCGCTAAATAAGAATCAATAAAAGCAATATACTTTTAGACAGTATAGAATTCATCTTATTGATATTTAAACTTTAAGATGGCCCACAACGAAATGAAAGACTTAACTCAAGGTTCAATTCCAAAGCATTTAATCTCTATGGCAATGCCTATGATGATAGGAATGTTTGTACAAACCTTGTACTTTCTTGTTGATTTATATTTTGTCGGTAAATTAGGAGCAACGGCTTTAGCTGGATTAAGCTTAGCAGGAAACGCTATGTTTTTAATTTTTGCTTTAACACAAATTATAAATATTGGCACAGCAACCCTTATATCACATGCGGTTGGAGCAAAAGATCAATTAAGTGCCAATGGCATATTCAACCAATCAATGATGATCTCAAGTGCCATTGGAATTGTCGTTTGTGTGATCGGCTATCTTGGCGCAAATAGTTACCTTAGTTTTGTTTCTCAAGATGCAGAAACAATCGTTATGGGTTTAAGGTATTTATATTGGTTTATTCCCTGTATGGCGTTACAGTTTTTAATGGTTTCTATCAGCGCGGCACTTCGAGGAACTGGCATAGTAAAGCCAACGATGATGATTCAAATGTTATCGATTTTGGTTAATATTATACTTTCCCCAATATTAATTGCCGGTTGGGGTACAGGTTACGCAATGGGCATTGCTGGTGCTGGCTTGGCGAGTTCTATTTCAGTAGTTTTTGCCGTTATTTTGTTATTGTACTATTTTAAAACCTCAGAGAAGTACATCAGCCTTGATTTCAATCAATGGCAAATCGATAAAACAAGTATAAAAAAATTATTTGCAATAGGTTTACCCGCAGGCGGTGAGTTCTTTCTCATGTTTCTTTATATGGCCACTATTTATTGGCTTATTCAGCACTTTGGTGCCAACGCACAAGCAGGGTTTGGCCTAGGCTCACGAGTAATGCAGGCGCTATTTTTACCTGCAATGGCTATTGCTTTTGCTGCTCCAGCCATTGCAGGACAAAACTTTGGTGCACAAAATTACCAAAGGGTTCGGGAAACATTTAAGTGGTCTGCAATTATGACCTGCAGCTTAATGACTCTGCTAACAATTGTATGCTTATGGCAAGCAGAGTTATTACTCGTAAGTTTTACTACCGATAAGCAAGTGATCATGATCAGTGCCGCTTTTTTACAAATTATTTGCTGGAACTTTATTCCCTCAGGCATAGTGTTTACTTGTTCTGGTATGTTTCAGTCATTAGGTAATACTTGGCCGGGGCTAATAAGTACAGCAGCGCGTTTACTGGCTTTTATTTTTCCAGCGCTTTGGTTGTCGAATCAAAGTGATTTTAAGATTGAGCAGTTGTGGTACATATCTGTATCAACTGTTTGTTTTCAAGCGCTGCTCAGTTATTACTTTTTACGAAGAGAGTTTAAAAGTCGCTTATTACCTCAGCGACTTTAGCCACAATAACACTGTATATTGGTATCACTAACAACAAAACAGAAAAATCTAATCTATACTCCTCAATATAAATAGTTTAATTATCAGTCTTTTATTGGCTTACATTGCTGATCGCCATAATAATTATTACTGTAATTGCACATTACATTCGATTTATTGGTATTTACATTAGCTTGATGGCTAGGTTTCAAAAAGCTTTGAAGGTTTACAGTTATATTTATCAATATATTTTTCATTGTTTTTCCTCTTAATTAGATATAACACTCTGATAACGTATTCATGATGACTTAAAGTATTGGTTCGGTAAATTTGATTAAATCAATAAAGTCATCCTATAAAACAGATACATAAAATTTACTTAGTAACCTGCCAACACTAAAGGCTTAAGCTGCACTTTTTAGACAATTCTTGGCTAAATATATCTCTTAACAGGGTAAGTTCATTTGTGCGTACGTAATTAGGACGAATAACTAACGAGATAGTGCGATGTGGACCAGGCTCATTTAAATGTATCGCTCTAATTTCTGACTCATTGTAAATTAATTGATCTAATGCCATTTGTGGCACTAACGTTGTTCCTAACTTACCTGCAACCATTTGAATCAAAGTATGTAAACTTGCAGAATCGAAATCAGTATCTTGTTTTTCACTTTGCATGCTACAAGCCGCTAAAGCATGCTCTTTTAAGCAATGGCCATCTTTTAACAACATAAGCTTGTCAATTTCTAATTCTTCACTGGTAATTTCTTTCAGCTGATTCGAACATTCATCTTTATGACTAACCCAATAAAAATCTTCTTGCCAAAAGTTGAAGCTCATTAAGCCTTCTATCGGAAACGGCAGCGCAAGTACTGCGGCGTCAATATCACCTCGCCTGACCATATCGACTAAGACTTGTGATTGTTCTTCAATTATTCTTAATTTAAAGTCAGGATGTTGTCGTCTCACTTCTGGCAGCACTTTCGGTAATAAATACGGGCCTATAGTGGGTATAACGCCTATGGTCATCGCATTAGCAAAAGGCTGTTTATTCGATTGCGATATTTGTAGTAACTCATCAATCTCAAATTTTATCGATTTTGCTTTTTTTAAAATTAACTGGCCATGGTTAGTGATCAGCACTTGTTTATTGTTACGCTCAAAAATAATGGTACCTAGCTGCTTTTCTAGCTCAATAATGGCTGTGCTTAAAGCCGATTGAGAAACATGGCAAGCATCTGCAGCTTTTTTGAAGTGTAAGGTTTTTTCTACGGCAAGGGCGTAATGTAATTGTTTAAGTGAAATCATAATATTGAATTTCAAAACCTCAGTAAAATCGTTAATTGTTTTAATAGATAATATCGAACATTTTTCTTAGTTTAATCAATTTTTTGCAACCATGTTCTCTTTACTGAGTTAAGTTAACTCGATATTGCTTAATGTAAAAATTAAAGCATTGATTTAAAAATAAAAAACAAATAATTCTAAAAAATTGAAGACTATCTTCTATCTAATAGATTATCCAAGGTAGTGGTTCCACACTAAGCTTATAGCACATTAATTTTGACAATCAGTTAACCGTCAGAAAATACTGAGGAACTATTATGCTTAAAAAATCACTTCCAATAGCTGCGGCAATTACCGTTGCGCTTTCAACCATCACACTGTCGAGTAACGCTTTAGCTACTAACGCAACAAAGACCAACCAATTTTGGTGGCCAGAACAACTAAACTTAAGCCCGCTTCGTCAACACGGCGCCGAATCTAACCCGTATGGGGCCGAATTTAACTATGCAAAAGAATTTGCCACTATAGACATACAGCAACTCAAAAAAGACATTGAAACGACATTAACCGACTCTAAAGCTTGGTGGCCTGCCGATTGGGGACACTATGGTCCGTTAATGATTCGAATGGCATGGCATAGCGCTGGGGTTTATCGCGTACATGACGGTCGAGGTGGTGCTTCTGGCGGTCAACAAAGATTCGATCCATTAAATAGCTGGCCAGACAACGTAAACCTCGACAAAGCACGTCGCCTGCTTTGGCCTGTAAAACAAAAATACGGCCGTAAACTTTCTTGGGCTGATTTAATGGTACTTTCTGGCAATGTAGCATTAGAGTCAATGGGCTTTAAAACCTTCGGTTTTGCCGGTGGCAGAAGCGATGACTGGGAACCCGATTTAGTTTATTGGGGACCAGAAACAACAATGCTTGATGACAAACGTCGCGACAAAAAAGGTAAATTAAAAGGCCCACTTGCCGCTGTAGAAATGGGCTTAATCTATGTAAACCCCGTTGGGCCTCATGGCGTACCTGACCCACTATTAGCTGCTAATGATATCAGAATGTCGTTTGGTCGCATGGCGATGAATGATGAAGAAATTGTTGCCCTTATTGCCGGTGGTCATACTTTAGGTAAAGCACATGGCGCGAAAAAACCTGACAAGTGTGTTGGCGCAGAGCCTGCCGCTGCCGCTATTGAAGAGCAAGGTTTAGGTTGGAAAAATAAATGTGGCTCAGGTATTGGAGCAGATACCAGCAGTAGTGGTTTAGAAGGCGCATGGACAGTAACGCCAACACAATGGTCATCTAACTATTTAGACAACTTAATGAACTTTACTTGGATACAAACTAAAAGCCCAGCTGGCGCTATTCAGTGGATACCAAGCGAAAAAGGCGCTGAAAACTTAGTGCCTGATGCACACATTCCAAACAAACGTAATGCGCCGATTATGTTCACCACAGATTTAGCACTAAAAGAAGACCCTAGCTTCCTTAAAATTGTTGAGCGCTTTAGAGCAGACCCAAAACAGTTCGACAAAGCATTTGCTAAAGCTTGGTTTAAATTAACTCATCGCGATATGGGACCTCGTGCTCGATATGTAGGCACAGAAGTACCTAGTGAAGTGCTAACCTGGCAAGATCCGCTACCAGAAGTAAAGCACCCGTTAATTTCTGCTAAAGATATAGGCAAGCTAAAACAACAAGTTTTAGATTCTGGAATAGCGACTTCTGCATTAGTTAAAACAGCATGGGCGTCAGCAGCGAGTCACCGTGTGACCGATATGCGCGGTGGTGCCAATGGTGCCCGTATTCAACTTGAGCCGCAAAAGAGTTGGCCGGTAAATAATCCTGCAGAGTTAAGTAAAGTGTTAGCGAAGTTAAAGTCTATTCAAGCAGACTTTAATCAGCAGTCAAAGAACAAAAAAGTGTCGTTGGCTGATCTTATTGTTATAGGGGGTGCTGCAGCTATCGAGCAAGCAGCTAAAGCGGCAGGATATAAAGTTGAGGTACCTTTTGTTGCTGGTCGAGCCGACGCGACTCAAGCGCAAACTGATATTAAATCATTTAATTATTTAAAACCTGACGCCGACGGTTTTCGTAACTATTACAATGAAGATAGCTACATGTCACCTGCAGAAATGTTGGTTGATAAAGCAAATTCATTGGGCTTAAATGTACCAGAAATGACAGTATTGGTTGGCGGTATGCGTGTATTAAATGCCAATTTTGACGGTTCTTCATTGGGCGTATTAACTAAAACCCCCGAAGTATTAACTAATGACTTTTTTATTAACTTACTTGATATGTCTACCACATGGAAAAAAGACCAAAACAACGTAGGCGTTTATCAAGGATACGACCGCATGTCTAATGCATTAAAATGGCAGGCAAGCCCTGTTGATTTAATTTTTGGTTCAAGCTCAGAGCTACGTGCTATTGCGGAAGTTTATGCTTCTGATGATGCAAACAATAAATTTATTAATGACTTTATTAAAGCATGGGTCAAGGTTATGCAACTTGATCGTTTCGACCTAAAGTAAATGTAATACAGAGTTAGTTTTATATTAAAAGCGAGTATGGCTTAGTGGCTATACTCGCTTTTTTGTAGCATCAATCCTACCAGTGCATAGGATCAACATGATAATACTGAGTTAGCTGTTGATATAGTTTTGGGTGTTGCTGACTAAACTGCCTAGATTGCTCAAAAAACACCTCACTCGCTACAGCAAAAAATTCTGCAGGATTTGTTGCACCATAATAATCAAACAATGAAGGCTCTCCCCTACTCGCTTGTTTTTGTAATGTTTCAAACTGCTTGTTAAAAATGGCTGACCAAGACTGATAACTTTGATTTGCTGCCAATATAGGTGCACCATTAGCGCGACCGTCTTCTTGATCAAGTTGGTGGGCAAATTCGTGAATCACCACATTGCGTCCATCGTCAGGTATTTGTGCACCTTCTAAGGTATCTTGCCACGACAGCACTACTTTGCCAAAATCCCATGATTCACCCGCTAGCACTAATTTTTGCGTAAAATAAACCCCGTCATTACTGCGTGTTTGTTGTTGTTTAACAAAAGCACTGGGATAAACCAATATAGTGTGTAGCTTAGGATAATAATTAGTTTTACGATTGAGTAATAATAAACAAGCTTGAGCCGCAATAGTAATTCTTATTTCATCTGTGATCACAACGCCATTACAACCGACAAACTCTTTTTCAGCTAAAAAAACTTGAATGTGTTTTTTTAGCTGCAACTGCAAGTCTGCTGGCATTTGTTTAAAATATGGCATGCGCTGCTGAATAATTTTGCGCCATTGCTTTTTAAACGGTTTGGCTTTTATTAAACGCCGCTTATATTCTAGCCAATGGGGTTTTCCAACCAAATAAGCAATCAGCAGTAAACCAATAAATACAGGTAATAAAAAGGAAAACATAATACATTTCACAAAGGAGTTTTATTATAAGATGAGGACACAAACTTCAAATATCAATTTAATAGATAATCTTTCATAATTTGATTGTAAATACAGAAGAAAATAAAAAATTACAAACCAATTGAACTTATTCTAAAAACGCCACTCTTACTATATAAGAGACTTACTTCCCTGAGTTTTTATGTTTATATTTTATGTTTTGTAATGCGTTTATCTTTAGGTAAACGCTTTTTTTTGCCTAAAATTCAGCAAAAATAAAAATATTTAAAGCCCATTGAACTTATCCTAAAAACACCGCTCTTATTATATAAGAGACTTACTTCCCTGAGTTTTTATGTTTATGTTTTGTAATGCGCTTATCTTTTAGATAAACGCTTTTTTTTGCCCAAAATTTAGCAAAAATAAAAATATTGAAAACCCATTGAACTTATCATAAAAACACCGCTCTTATTATATAAGAGACTTACTTCCCTGAGTTTTTATATTTTATGTTTTGTAACGCGTTTATCTTATAGGTAAACGCTTTTTTTTGCCTAAAATTACCAAAAATATAAAAAAGAAATAAAAATATTAAAACTAATTGAACTTATCTTAAAAACATCACTCATACTTTATGAGAGACTTACTTCCCTGAGTGTTTTATGTTTATATTTTATGTTTTTTAAAGTGTTTATCTTTTAGGTAAACGCTTTTTTTTGTCTGTAATTTAACAGTTCACATGGCAGGTAATAAAACACATTAATTTTTAATACTATTTTACGATGCAGCAACTAGATACTGGCATCGATGAAGTTGTCTGAATTCAAGAACGTGATGAGCTCAATAGTAAATTACCAATGCAAGAGGGATTATCCAAGTAACATATAATAAAGATTAGAAGCTAGCCTTAATATAGTTTACTATAGTTTGATGTAATTTCAGTGCTCATATAAGGATGTTTAGAATATTGTAAGTATTTGGTTTATCCTCTAAAGGTTAGTTATGTCATCTAGTAAAATATTAAACCTAAAAACTCTCTTTTTCTATCTTATCTTTCTATGTACAGTTTATACTTCATTACCCACACTGGCTGCTACTTCAGAGTTTTATCCCTACGACCATCTCAATAAAACTCAACTGGGTTTAGCGTTATTAGATGTTGAAAAAAGTTATCAGAATGAAGCAAGTAAAGCTTTAGAGCGTTTAAATTTTCTCAAAAAATCAGAAAGTTGGGTAGATAGCCCTACCACAATAGCTAGATACTATAGTTTGAAGCTGAAAATTCTTAGTAGGCTATCAGCTTCAACAGAGATTAAAGGGCTAATCGAAGAATTTAGGCAATTTGCTAATAGTACCGATATTGAATGGCTAGTTTTAGAATCAAATTACCATAGAGCCGATGCTGCCTTAATCAATGACGGAGACAACAACACGACTCTTGAGCTTATTAATAGAACATTACCAAAAGCTATTGAAATTAATTTTCAACACCTCGTTAATCGTCTTTATAATTTAAGAGCTATTGCAAAGCAAAACAGTGGGGATAATAGCGGTGCATTGAAAGACTTCCATTTAGCATTAAACAATTCATCTAGTTATCAAAATGAAGGCTGGGCTATAACAATTTATTCAAACATGTCTATTATCTACTTAGAGATAGAAGACTACGATAAAGGTCTGGAAATAAACGATTTAGCATTCGAATTATTTAAAGAAGAAAAAATAGAAAACGATCAAATTGAAACATCACTATTAATAATGAAAGCTCTTTTCTTGAAAAATACCAATGATTACGAGCAAGCAATTAAAACTTTTTATCAAGCTGAAAATAGTGCCATAAAATCAGGTTTAATTAATCTAATCTTGAATGTAAAAAGTAACCTTTCAGGCGCATTATTAGCGGATAATAAAGCAAATGAAGCCAAAAAAGTGGTTTTAGAATGTATTGCAGATTCAGTTCAACATAGTTTAAGTTCTACTCTGTCTTACTGCCAATCAAATTTAGCCCATATTGAAATTGAATTAGGCAATTATCCCGAAGCTATTACGTTATTAAAACAAGCAAAAAGTAGCTTTGAGAAAAAGAATAATATGAAAGCTGCCATACAGCAACAACTTAGCTTAAGTGTCGCTTACGAGCGCTCAGGCGACTATTACACTGCATTACAACAATTGAAAAAGTATTATGAACAAAACATTGATCTAATGTTTAATGAACGAACAAAAGAGATATCTAGAATAGAAGAGGCTTTTGAGGCTAAATTAAAAGATAAACAAATAGCACTTCTTAAAGCTAATAATGATCTACAGTCAGCTAGATTACGAGAGAACGCATTAACTAACCAGCTAATAATCATCATATCAATTTTTTCAATTATTTTTTTACTGTATTTTATTCGCAACTACATAAAGATCAAAAAACAGACAGTTTTTTTAGAGAAATCAAATGCTACGTTACTTGATAACAGCTTTATTGATCCATTAACCAAAGTCGGAAACAGAAGAGCGCTTGCCGAATATATTACGATGCTTGAGGACAATACAAAAAATATTGAACACTATGTTGTTATTCTTGATATTGATCATTTTAAAAATGTAAATGATACCTATGGTCACATGGTCGGAGATGAAATTCTTGGTGAAGTGGCTAATCGATTGAGCGCTGAAACTAGGGACAAAGATAAACTGGTTCGATGGGGTGGAGAAGAGTTCGTTTTTGTGATCGCGGGGGGAAATAAAGACAACAAAACCTCTGTTGCTAATAGAATTATTAAAACCATTTCAAGTAAGGCTATCACGACAAGTGTTGGTGAAATACGGGTTACCGTTTCAGCAGGAGCAGCTAATATTAAACCAGGTCAACTCAATAAGGAAACTTGGCCAGAAGTACTCAAAAAAGTCGATCGCGCCTTATATATAGCTAAAGAAGGCGGAAGGAATCAAGCGGTATTGATATAAGTTAATTGTATTAGTCGGTACGACCCAGTAACAATATTAACTAGGGTCAACTTTAATACCTATCAGCCTTACAATAATAATTTTAACGACCGGATTAACTCAACACTCACACCTAACTTTCAGTAGTTGACAAATAATTGGCTAATATACTTTTACGTGTGATAAAGCATACACAAGAAGCTAATGTTAGCTTGTGGCTAGCTTTTGACCTAGCTCACAATGTCAAAAAACGAGCATAATGATGTAAAGATGCAACGGCCGCTGAACTCGTGTGATGAAATATACGATTAAAGCTTAAATGCGTGGTAGATATACACTAAGCTACAAACATTATTTATAAAAAAGCCAATACCTAAGTTCTGGTATTGGCTTTTAAAGTTATGACTCATGCGACTATTTATTGCGTAACCTAGCGTTTGCTATGATAGTTATTGATAGTTAACACATAGAAAATCTAGTGTTATTTGCTTTCAGCTTGCACTTTTCTTGCTTGATGAAGCTTCTTATAACTGTCGATTAATCTTAAGTGTTTATCTAAACCTTCTAAGTTCATGCCGGTTTTTGTTAAGCCGTAAAACTTCACTGTGCCTTCAGTTGAGCCAATAACATTATTCATTGTTTCTTCGCTAAACATTCTATTAAGGTTATGAATATAATCTTCTAGCTGCATGTCTTCATCGATTTCAATTTCAAGTACCGCTTGCATCGCTTGATAAAACAAACGGCGCTCAACGGTATTATCATTAAACTGTAAGAATTCTTCGACTAATTCTTGCGCGTCTTCTAAGGCACCTAAGGCTAAATAAATCAGTATTTTAAGCTCTAAAATCGTCAGTTGGCCCCAAACGGTGTTCTCATCGAACTCTATACCTATTAATGTTCTAATATCGATATAATTATCTAATTGGCTGTCTTCTAAGCGTGTTACTAAGCTTTCGAGTGCATCATCATCTAAAATATGCAGGTTCAGAATATCTTCACGGTAATTAAGTGCCTTGTTAGTGTTATCCCAAACTAGGTCTTCAACAGGATATATTTCTGAATAATCAGGTACTAATATACGACAAGCGGTTGCGCCTAGTTGGTCAAATACCGCCACGTAAGCTTCTTTACCTAAGTCTGTTAAAATACCGAATAAACGATCGTTTTCTTCTGCACTAGTGCCAGAAAAGTCCCATTCGCAAAACTCAAAGTCTGCCTTATTACTAAAGAAGCGCCATGAAATTACACCGGTTGAGTCAATAAAGTGCTCAACGGCGTTTTCAGGCTCAGAGACCGCAAGGCTACTAAATGTAGGTCTTGGCACATCATTTAAGCCTTCAAAACTACGGCCTTGTAATAATTCAGTTAAGCTACGCTCTAACGCGACTTCAAAACTTGGGTGCGCACCAAACGAGGCAAATACGCCACCGGTTTTTGGGTTCATTAAAGTAACGCACATTACCGGGAATTGACCACCTAACGAGGCATCTTTAATTACTACTGGGAAGCCTTGTGTTTCAAGCGCTTCGATACCAGCAAGAATACTTGGGTATTTATCTAATACGCTTTTAGGCACATCGGGTAAGGCAATTTCTTGTTCAATAATTTGGCGTTTAACTGCGCGTTCAAAAATTTCAGACAAACACTGCACTTGTGCTTCAGCTAAGTTATTACCGGCGCTCATGCCATTACTTAGAAATAAGTTTTCAATCAAATTTGAAGGAATATATACTGTTTCACCGTCTGATTGGCGTGTGTAAGGAATAGCACAAATACCACGTTCAACGTTTCCTGAGTTAGTATCAATTAGGTTAGAGCCACGAAGTTCATCGTCAGGATTGTAAATATCTAAGCAATAATCATCTAAAATACCTTCAGGTAAATCATCACTTTCATCTAACGTAAACCACTTTTCGTTCGGGTAATGTACAAAATCGCTGTTAGCGATTTCTTGCCCTAAAAACTGATCATTATAAAAAAAGTTACAGTTAAGGCGTTCAATAAACTCACCTAAGGCTGAACATAGTGCGCTTTCTTTTGTGGCACCTTTACCGTTGGTAAAACACATTGGAGAAGCGGCATCTCGAATATGTAATGACCATACATTTGGCACAATATTACGCCATGAGGCAATTTCAATTTTCATGCCTAAGCCCGCTAATATCGCGGTCATGTTTTTAATGGTTTCTTCTAGCGGTAAATCTTTTCCTAGAATATAAGTGCTGTCTGTGCCTTGTGCGCCTGCCATTAACATGGCTTGTGCGTCATCTTCTAAGCTATCAACCAAATCAACTTTAAATTCAGGCCCTGTTTGTATCACTTTTTTAACAGTACAGCGGTCAATTGAGCGACGAATACCTAAACGGTCTTTTTCTGAAATACTTTCAGGCAGCTCAACTTGAATTTGAAATACTTGCTTATAACGATCTTCAGGATCAACAATATTGTTTTGTGATAAGCGAATATTTTCGGTTGGAATATCGCGAGAATTACAATACACCTTAACAAAATACGCCGCACACATAGCTGACGAAGCAAGGAAGTAATCAAACGGTCCGGGCGCTGAACCATCACCTTTATAACGAATTGGTTGGTCGGCGACGACGGTAAAGTCATCAAATTTGGCTTCAACTTTTACGTTGTCGAGAAAGTTAACTTTAATTTCCATTAGATTGGATCCCACAATTGATTGCTGTAACTACCAAAATTTCACTTTGAAACTTTGCTAACCAGCGAATTTATCTTAATGCGGGAATTATCGTGGTTTTTGCCGCAATAGTCTTGGGTTAATTGCATAAAACCCTAAAATTGAGCAAAGAAAAAGGCGAGTAGAAAGCTACTCGCCTTTTTATCAGCATTTATACTTTAGTGTTTCACCCTTAATGGCACTGAATTAATAAAGGTTTAGGTGTATTAATTTCAGCTTGAGGTTGATAGCGAATATCGCTTACTGAAAGTTTAATAGCGCCGTTGGTATAAAGGGCAAACGGTGAAACAATTTTGTCCATCGCAATACCTTTATCGACAAAACATTGTAAATCGATGGCGATATTTTGCCATTGTCCTTGCACTAATGTTTGCATTTGCTCAGTAATATCAACAGCTGCTCGACAGCTACCTAGTGCATCACCAATAGATTCACAGTGCATTTCAACAGTTACTGACGCAGTTATGTTGGAATCACGTTTAACAGAAATTACCAAGGCAGAATTTTGTTCTAATTCAAAACCAAGATCTTCTCTGAAACTACTTGAAAATATCACACCTGCTTTTGCCGTGCCTGAAGTATCAATTCGAAAGGCATCTTCTTGAACAACTTTATCTACCGTACGATAAGTAATACCGGGAAGTTTGGCACTATTTGAACGTAGCTCTGATGATTGTTGATCAGAAGGTTTCTGCTCAGAAGATAAGAACATGCGCCACGGTTTAGCCACTTTTCCAGAAAATATCGTGGTGTTTTTGGCGAGGCCTTCATCATTACTCATCTCTTCAGATAGTGTATCTGATAATTGCACTTGGCCTTTATTGTTGTTGTACGTTAAACCAAAACCGTAAGGTAATAACGGCTCGTAAACTTCATCAAATCGGTTAACAATTTGAGTCGCCGTTTTTGGCCATGAGAAAGAAAGCTTGCCTGTAAAGTCATGCTGTATTTGCTTGTTTTTATCGGTTAATAGCACATCGGCTACAGCCTTACCTTCAGAACCTGGTAACCAAGCAGCAACAAAAGCATCACTGGCATTCAACTCAGCATTTACCCACATAGGTCGACCGCTGATAAAAATACTGACAACAGGAATACCTTGAGCTTTAAGCTTTTTCAATAAAGCTAAATCTGTTTGCATACCACGTTGATAGGCTAAATTATCTTTATCGCCATGCCCTTCTGCGTAAGGTTCTTCACCAAAAACAACAATGGCAACATCTGGCTTTTGAGAAAACTGACCGTTCTCGCTCAACGTAATTTTTCCGCCTGCAGCGTTAACTTGAGATGCTAAACCTTGATAAATTGAGGTGCCGCCAGGGAAATCTTCATTGCTGTTATTAGTGCCTTGCCATGTAATACTCCAGCCACCTGATTGCTTACCAATGTTATGGGCAGCGTCACCAGCGACTAAAATATTTAACTTAGGTGAAAGTGGTAATAAATTAGCTTTGTTTTTTAACAATACCAAAGACTCTCTAACCGCTTGGCGAGCAACTTCACGATGTTCTTCGCTACCTACTAATTCAGTTTTACCTGAAAAAAGTCGATTAGCTGGGCTAGGTTTATTAAACAAGCCTGCACGTAATTTAACGCGCAAAATACGACTAACCGCATCGTCGATGCGCGCCTGAGGAATAACACCTTGTTTAACTTGCGCTAGCGTGTTTTCCATTAACGGCTTCCAAGCATCTGTAGGCACCATGAAAACATCTAGGCCTGCATTTGCTGCTTGCGGGCAGTTATCATTAGTACAACCAACAATTTGTCCGTGACCATTCCAGTCGCCAACAACAAAGCCATCGAAGCCCATTTTGTTTTTCAACACATCAGTTAACAAATAACGGTTACCGTGAATTTTATCACCATGCCAGCTGTTAAATGATGCCATAACCGATTGAGCGCCAGCGGTTAAACCACCCACATAACCTTGGGCATGCAAGTCAAATAAGTCTTGCTCTGACGTTAAGTTATCGCCTTGGTCGTCACCGTCAACGGTGCCACCGTCACCAATAAAGTGCTTTACGGTACTGATCACACGATCGTCACCTAAAAAGTCATTATCTGCATGGCCTTGTAAGCCTTTAACCACGGAGGCGGCATAAGATCTAACAATTTCAGGATCTTCAGAATACCCTTCGTAAGTTCGGCCCCATCGATCATCCCTAACGGTTGCAACTGTTGGTGCAAAAACCCAATCGATACCCGTAACCATGACTTCGGTAGCGGTAATTTTTGCAATTTTCTCAACTAAAGCTGGGTTATTTGCTGCACCTAAACCAATATTATGTGGAAATAATGTTGCACCAATAACGTTGTTATGACCATGAACCGCATCTGTTCCCCACATAGTAGGAATAGTTGAACCATCAAGCGAGTCATCAATTGATGCCTGATACATAGACTCAGCTAAAGCAATCCAATCTTGTGGCGTTGCATGCTTGTTATTATCTGGAAAAGCACCACCACCATTTAGATAAGAGCCGAAACCGTATTTACGCATGTCGGCTACCGTAATATCACGGATTTCGGGTTGGATCATTTGTGCAACTTTTTGCTCTAACGTCATAGTTGATAATATGCGCTGTATTTGCCTCTCAACATCGCTATCTGCTTTAACTTCAGAAGTAATTGTTGGCCATATTGACAAGTTCTTTTGAGCTAATACTGATTGCTCTGTCGCTACTTGTTTAAGGTCTGATGTATTTGCGTTTACTTCAGCGCTTGTTCCAGAGTTACAAGCCGCTAAACTCAGTGCAGAAACAGTTGAGATAAATAGGTAAGAGAATTTATTCATTATGCTGCTTCCTTCAAAATATTCGCTGCAGGTTTAGAGCCGGTCCAGCCATAAAAAACAATATAGATATAACAAATTACCGGTATGATAAAAGATAATTGCACGCCAACTAAGTCAGCTAAAACACCTTGCACTAATGGCACAATGGCACCACCAACAATCGCTAAACAAAGTATGCCTGCGCCTTGGCTAGTATGTTTACCTAAGCTATTTAACGCTAAACTAAAAATAGTAGGGAACATAATAGAGTTACAAAGCCCAACTAAAAGAATGGACCACATGGCTAAACCGCCACTGGTTAGCATGGCAATACTAATTAAAATCACTGCAAAAAATGCGTTAAATGCTAAAACTTTCCCTGCATCAACTTTCTGCATTACCGCCGCGCCGATAAAGCGACCTACCATAGCACCGCCCCAATAATAGGTGAGGTACTTAGCGGCTTGTGACTCTTCTAAACCGCCTATGTTAGCTTCACCAAAAAAATTGATTAAAAAGCTGCCAATAGAGACTTCTGCGCCTACATATACAAATATGCCTAATGCACCTAAAACTAAATGGCGATACTGCCAAGCTGAACCTGAAATAACTTCATCCGCTTTAGTTTCAGCGCTAGCAATATGAGGTAGCTTTAACCAAGCAAAAATAGCCGCTAAAATTAATAACGCTGCAGTTAAGACTAAATAAGGTACTTTTACTGAATCGGCTGAAGGCTCTGTGGCCATTGAATGTACAGCTTCGTTTAAGATAAACAAACCACCTAAATATGGCGCAACTGTGGTACCTAAAGAGTTGAATGCTTGAGTCATGGTTAGTCGTGAGGAAGCTGACTCTGTTGGCCCCAGTAATGTAACGTATGGGTTAGCCGAAACTTGTAAAATGGTAATGCCACTTGCTAAAACGAACAATGCCGAAAGAAACATTGGGTAACTGTGCATTGACGCCGCAGGATAAAACATTAAGCAACCTAATGCGGCGATCACTAAACCTGCAACAATTCCCTTTTGATATCCTACTTTCTTCACTAACTGCCCTGCTGGTAAAGACACAATAAAATAAGCACCAAAAAAACAAAATTGTACTAACATCGATTGTGTGTAGCTTAAATCGAAAATAGCTTTTAAATGTGGAATAAGGATGTCGTTTAAGCAGGTAATAAAGCCCCACATAAAAAACAGTGATGTTAATGAAACCAGCGCAAATCGATTTTGGTTGGGTGCACCTAAATCTGCAGTGCTAAGTTGTTTGTCTACTACGACTGAAGAACTAGCCATAAGATAAATTCCTATACTTTGGAATTAGTCATACCATCGTCTTGTTGAGTTCAATTAAGCACACTTAACAAGTGGTAATACTAAATAAAGAGAAGTGCGCGCCTATTGGTTAAACAGGCGCTATGTTTACGTTTACTGAAAGCTATAACGAACGCCTAAAGTGTATCTTGTACCGTATTGTCGAGCAGATAAAAACTGTGCTTCGTAACGTCCAAAAGACTCTTCTGTTTCGTTATTTAAGTTAACGCCTTCAACAAAAACTGTTAAGTTTTCATTAACATCGTAGTTAACGCTCATATCAATTTGTCCAAACTCTTTAGCAAACTGTGGAGGAGCATCGTTAGAGCCTTGATCTTGCCCAACACCAATGAGGTACTGATCACGCCAAGCGTAAGTTAACTTAACTGATAAGCCATTTTTTTCATAAAATGCCTGAAAGTTTGCAGAGTCACTTAAACCAACAAGTGGAGATTGTTGCTCTAAACTTTCGGTATCAAAGTTAACGTCACCATCAACAAAGGTAGCATTTGCGCCAAAACCAAAACCTGATTCACCAAAAAGGTGTTGAATAGCAACTTCAAAGCCATCAACCATTTTTTCATCAGAGTTATACGGTTCACTGATATTCCACGACATTAATGGATCATCAGCATTTGGCACGATGTAACCTTGTGCATTTAGTTCGGCACCATTTTCTTGCATTCTTGCAAAAACATTATCACCGGTAGTTGCTATACCTTCTGCCGTTAAATCAGCAATGGCTTGCGCATAACGAGGGCCTTGAGAAATATCTCGGATACCATCATATTGACTAGTAGTACTTCGACTGCTGATAAAGTTTTTAACGTCTTTTCTAAAGTAACCCACTGCAGCATAGCTACCTTCGCCGTAATAATACTCTAGGCTAAAGTCCAAGTTCTTAGATTCGTAAGGGTCTAAATCCGTATTACCTTGGCTACCTGTACGCGAGTCTAAACCTGGGCTTGGGCTTAACGCTAAACCACCAGCAAGATTACCTAATGGCGCACGAGAAATTGTTTTACTCCAAGATGCACGAGCCACAATGTCATCGGTTAAATCAACACGAATATCGATCATAGGTAAAAGAATATCGTATTCACCTTCTTCAACATAAAAGTTGTTTTCACCCGGGGTATATTGCGTATGCCATTCTGTACCACCTAGCCACCAAACATTGGTAGGCACATCTTGTAAGACATTACTCTCAACTTTTGTTTCTTCATAACGTAAACCAACGTTAATTTGCACTGGGAAGTCTGCAACATCGAAGTCCCACAAAGATGAAACATAAATACTGTTGGTGTTTTCTTCAACCGAGCCTTGCGACTTAACACTGCCCTCACGGTATGGATCAGTACTGAAGTAATCATCGCCAAGTAAACTTTGGTTTAAATAAGCTTGTGAACGAGCTACCGCCTCGTCAAAATCAAAGCTGTAGTAGTAACCAGCTCCAATAGGGCTGTCACCATTTGAAAACTCATCTAAAAAGCCACTTGTGCTGTTGTAAGTAAACATACTGTCTGGAAAAGCAGCAGAGTAATTAGGATTAAATAAGAAGCCACCAATTAAGCCACTCCAAGCACTTGAACCACTCATTTTTTGCTCTGTACGTGCAATACCAAACTTAACTGTCATCAATGGAATGTCGTAAGTGTTATCCCACGAACCATCTATTTGTAATTGCTCAACTTCAGATTTACCTGGGCTGTGAATGAATTGGCTAAAATGTGAATCCATTTCACTGGGTGCAAGCGTAGTTGAACCATTATCCCAAAAAATAGTGCCTTGTGGGATATCGCCATCACGAAAATCATAAGTTTTAGTTACTAACTGGTCTGAACCAAATACTAATGAACCAGTACCATTCATGCCTTTATCTTTGCCATTATCAGTACTACTTTCAGAGTTATGATAATCAAATGAAAGACTTAACTCGTCAGTTGCTTGCCATTCAATATTAAAGCCTACTGAGTTTTCTTCAACTTCGGTGGTATCTCTATTGGCAGTATATGAACCATCATTACCCGATAAGTCAGCATAAATAACGGTGCCATTTTGATCTAACTCGTACGCATTGATGTTGCCACCATAATCATGCCACTGACCCCAACCAATTGCATTTGTGCCGGTAGTCGATAAGCCTGTGGTGTAATCAAGTGTCATCACTAGGCTATCCAGTGGTGCGTATTGAAAAGTTACATTGGCATTAGTTCTTTCACGCTCAACATCAGCAATGCCGTAGTTCATATCGCGCGGGAAAAATGCGCCAGCGGCTGCGTTAGCAGAACGGTTATCAACAACTTTATCAGCATCTAAACTAGGGAGTTGTGCATCAGGTTGAAATTGCCAACCTTGAATACCCGCTGATTGTTGCTGAAAGTCACGTTGTTGATGTGAAAAAGAAAGTGCTACACCGAAGGTCTCATCGGCAAAAGTGTTGCTGTATAAGGCAGATACTTCAGGTGTAACATCATCACCTTGTACATTTGACTCATCATAAATGGCTTTTGCTGATACTGAGAATTTTTCACCTGGACTATTTAACGGCTTAACCGTAAGGATATTAACCGTTGCACCTAAACCACCGCTAGGTAAATCACCACGAGCAGTTTTGTAAACTTCTAAAGCACTAACACCATCTGACGACAAATTCTCTAGACTGTAAGAACGAGAATTACCCGTACCCGGCATTTGGCGGCCATTAAGGGTAATTAAATTAAATTCAGGGCCAAAACCGCGAACTGTTATTTGGCTACCTTCGCCATTTGAGCGACTAACCGAAACACCTGTTATACGTTGCAAAGACTCTGCTAAGTTGGTGTCAGGGAATTTACCCATTTCTTCTGCAGAAATCGCATCAACGACGCCTGACATTTCTCTTTTTACATTCATTGAGCGGATCAAACTACCTTTGATGCCTTTAACTTCAATGACTTCTACTTCATCAATATTGTTTTCTAATAAGTTTTCTTCTGCTGCTACTAACTGCGTGCTTATACTCGCCGCTAATATTGACGATATAGTCAATGCTATACGCGTTTTGGTAAAAGTTGATTGTTTCATGATTGCCCTACTTACTAAAAATAGTTTGTTATTAGCGACTTGTTGTACTCTGAAAAGCCGCTTAACTTTTTAATTGCTATCTATTATTTTCTATTGGTGAATTGGCTAGTAAACCATTACGTTGTCTAAACGATATACCGCACCTTCACCAGTACCCCATTCAGGGAAGACCATCACGACATCAATGAAACTAATATCTAAGCCTGCATCGAATAATGTTTGTAATGGAAATGTGTAGGTTTGCCATTCACCAACAACAGGGTCTAGGCCTTCAGTACTAGCATTTAAAGCCAATTCAACAGCAGTAGTTGCGCCATCAGATTCAATTTTAAATAACCACGTTGCTGAAGCATCATTTGGCGCTGAAATAACTTTTAGGTCAAATTGCACAACACCACTGGCTAAAATAGCTGAAGCATCGAGAAATACATCATCATCAGCAAGAATACCCATCACCGTAGGCTGAGCACCAATAACAAACTCTGCGGTCATACCATGGTCAGTGTCATCATTTTCAAGTGTCGGAGTAGAGCCACCACAGCAATCCCAAATAGACCAGCCTGTTGCAGCAGCTTCACCAAATAAAACGTTGATTTGTGGTGCGCTAGTTGGGTCGTAAACTTTCACGTTGTCTATACGATAAATTGCGCCATCGCCAGCACCCCAGGCAGGAAATACCATAAGTACATCAATAGCGCTTACATCCAAACCTGCATCAGCTAAATCAGCTAGATTAAATGTGTATGTTTGCCATTGGTCTGTGGTTGGTGCTTCACCTTCAACACTGTCTGTTAATGCCAACTCAACCGCCGAAGCATTATTGTCAGCTTCAACTTTAAAAAGCCAAGTGTCAGCACTCGGCATTGAGGTTACTTTCATATCAAATTGAATAACGCCATTGGCAAGAATGCTTGTGGCATCAAATGGTGCAGGTGTTTCAGTGTTGTCTATACGTGAAATAAAGCCCATCACTGTTGGCGTTTCACCAATAGAAAATTCAGCTACGTTGCCGTGAGCGTCGTCATCTAATTCAACCGTAGGTGTTGAACCGCCACAGCAATCCCACATTGGCCAGCTTGGGTTTTCGTTATCAGTAAAAATAACTAATTCAGGAGAAGCGCCGATATCGCCTTCAATTGAAAAATTAGCAACTTGAAATACAGCACCTTCACCAGCGCCCCAATCAGGAAATATCATGACAACGTCAATTGCGCTAACGTCTAAGCCTTTCGCTACAAAGGCTGACAATGGAAATGTATAGGTTTGCCATTGGCCAACAACCGGGTCTACACCTTCATTACTTTGATTTAACAGCATGTCTGCTGCCGTGTCAGCATCGTTACTTTCTACTTTGAAATTCCAGTTTGCGCCAGCCCCTGGAGCTGTGATCAGTTTCATATCAAAAGTGATCACGCCATTAAGATCTACTAACGGAGAAGCATCGAATGGAGTGCCTTTACCTTCGGGGTCTGTAATAAAAGTATCACGTGAAATAAAACCAACTACTGTTGGTTCGCCACCAATAACAAACTCAACCACATCACCTTTGTCTGCATCAGAAACTAGTGCTGGTGTTGAGCCACCACAACAATCCCATGCAGGCCAATTTGGGTTAAAAGCGCCTGAAAAAATACTAAGGTTTTTAGCAATACCATCACTAGGAGGCACAGGCACTGGAGCCTTACCTTCAACAAGACCGTCTTCTAAGCTATCGTAGCCAGGTCTTACTGTTTCACAACCTTTACCTGTTTCAGGATTCGACAAACATTCATAAACTCTTACATAATCAACTTCAAATTTGTTGTCTGCATGAAAAGCCGTAGCATCAACGCCTAATTCGTTTACGTTTTCAGGCCAGCTTCCGCCGACAGCAAAGTTAAGAATTAAATAAAATTCTTTATCAAAAGGAGCGGTATCCCAAAAGGTTTTAAGCTCACCTGATACTTGTTCATAATATTCGGTAAACCAACCTTTATGTGCAAGACCTACAGCTTCATCTTTACTGTTGTAACGAACGCTTGATTGACGTTGTGTGGCATATAAATAACCATCCATATACCAACGTATTTCACCTTCTTGCCACTCTAAAGCATAAGTATGAAAGCCATCTGCAGGGTTTGCGCCATCAGCTAAGCTATATGACTTACCCGATGACGAATTATCAGGCCAACTTTTTCCGTAGTGTAGCGTACCGTGAACATTGCTCTCTACGTTACCTTCAGCATCGGAAACACCTAAGTTAACAGATTCAAAAATATCGATTTCACCAGAGCGTGGCCATTCACCGTACTCTTCATCTGTCGGCATCATCCAAAACGCTGGCCAACTACCTTGTCCGGCAGGCACTTTAGCGCGCATTTCTACACGGCCGTATTTAAAGCCTGCTTTGTAACGAGTGATCATACGTGCTGACGTGTAAGGCAGTGCCGCGCCTTCTTCGGCAGGTAGCGCGACAATATTTAGCATGCCGTCGGCTAAATAAGAGTTATCAGCACTATCGGTATAACACTGCTTTTCTTGATTACCACCACCGTCACAGTTAACTTCGTGCGTCCAGTTTTGGCTATTTATTGCAGTGCCATCAAACTCATCACTCCATACTAATCCCCAGTCGCTAACTGGCAATTGTGGATCAATTTTATCTGGTTTTGTTTCAGTTTCAGCACTACTACCACCACACCCAACTAAGGCGATGGTTGATAGCAAAGCAAGCAACTGTGTTATATTTTTTGCAGCTTTTAACATAATTTGTTTTCCAATTACCCAACTATTTTTGTTGTACTAGAAACGCGTATGATTGTAATTATATTATCTGATACGAGTTCACAAGTAGCATAGTTCGGCAGCCATAATGTTATTTGCATAACAGAACAGACTACCCCCGAAAGTCATACTGATTTAAATTACAAATAGTTACAAATGAAATGCGCCATCATGGTTGTAGCATGCGCCATAGAAGGTTTTTTCAAAAAATAAGCGACAAGACGAAACAAAAATACGATAAGTGGTTAAAGCTGTTTTGATTCAACAATTGTTTGGATACTTGAGCTAAAATTACGACTTACTTTTAACTGCACATCGTCACCTAAATCAAGAATACTTTCGCTATTACGCAAGGGCTTAATGCTTTTAATGCAGTTAACGTTAACCAAGGTAGATTTATGAATTCGAGAGAATACTTTCGGGTCGAGTTGACTCACTAATTTTTTCATTGTTATTCGCACAACATGGGTTTCATTAGCCGTATGAACACACATATAATCGCCAGCGGCATCAATCCACCGAATCGCTTTTATGGGTAAGAATACTTTTTCATTATCACTGTTTTTAATCACTAACTCTTGATTAAAAAGCGTAGGTAAAGGTAAGTCTGTTGCTAGCCAGTTCTCTAACTCTGTTACCGCTAAGCCAGACGTTTCACCTAATGCACGTAAAAGTTTGAATTTTTCATTACTGGAGTCTTTAGGTTCAATGCGCTGTAGAATACGCTCCACTGTTTTTTGTAAACGCCCTAAATTAGCTGGCTTTAAAACATAATCTATAGCATTAAGTTCAAATGCTTCTAGCGCGTACTCCCCGTAAGCACTTACAAAAACCACCATAGGCATAATATCAGCCTGTAATGCTTGCACAACCTCAATACCATTTAATCCAGGTAGGCGTAAATCTAAAAACAGAACATCAGGGCATAATGTTTGACACAAATGAATAGCTTCATCTCCATCACTAGCTTCTGCGATAACGTTAATTTCAGGTAGCTTTTCTAACCTTAACTTTAACCCTTCCAAGGCGAGAGGTTCATCATCAACAATGATTGCCGTCAGTGGTTTTTTTATCATAAATTAAACCTTTTTCTCAAATGGAATAGAAATAGCAACCATAGTTCCACCCTCTGCAGTATCGGTAATATTTACTTCAAAGTCGCCATTAAACATGGCACTTAATCGGGCTTTAGTATTACTTAAACCAATACCAAAACCATCACTGACTTTATCATGACTTTCTTGACCATTGTCGATAACTTGCAGTAGTAATCGATCATTTATTTGTTTAGCGCTAATACATATTTTGCCGCCAGACTTTCTTAATTCAATGGCATATTTAATTGCATTTTCGACTAAAGGTTGTAATAACATGCAAGGAACTTGGCAAGTCAGCGCTTTGCTTGACACATCAATGTCTACATCGAGTCGCTCACCAAATCTAACTTTTTCAATCGAAAGGTAAAGCTCAATTAACTCAAGTTCTTTTTTTAAACTCGTTTTACTTTTGTCACTTTTATCTAACGAATAACGAAAGAATTCACATAACTTATCGAGCATTTCATTAGCTGTTTCATTTTCATTTTTATAAATTAAAGTTGAAATGGCGTTCAACGTATTGAACATAAAATGCGGATTGAGTTGATATCGCAACATTTGTAATTGTGCGTCTTTTGTAGCGGTTTGCGCACGTAATAACATTTCATGCTCGCCTTGCAACTTAGTGTTATAAAGCATAATAAAATAAATTGAAGTCCATACAAACATAGTGGTCAATGAGAACATTAACCAGCCACCAAACTCTAAAGTATTCCATGCTTCATTCCATTGTTGTTGATAAACCAACATTTTAAAAAAGCTTAATTTGAGCACATTAAATAACAAGCCCAATGAAGCTGCGGAAACAAAACTTAGGAATAAAGTTTTTTTAAGTGGCAAGTGCACAATTTTACGGATCAGCTGCCACTGTAAATAAGATAAAATAAAGCCGCTGAGCGTTTCCAGTACTAAATTTATCATTTGACCAGAAAAATTAAAGCCTTCAAGCCCAATTTGCGGGCGGATAATAGCTAAGAACACCACTACGGAATAGCCTAACCAACCCGTAATTTGTAAGGTCCAAAACTGATGGCTTTGCTTGGAAAAAGCCTGCGGGCCTAATTCAAGAGTGCCTTCTTCATGATTTTTTGGCGCTATTTCCATTGTAGATAAGTCACTTGATTAGCCAACGTCATGGCTAAAGATATAACAAATAGCAGTCAACGAGCAAGAAATGAGTCAAGACGAGTTATATCTGCGACAACCCATTATTATTAAGTTCACTCAATACAATACAACACAACCTAAACCTAAACGTAAAAAGCACTTTAAAAGAGATTTTTAATTAACCATTGCAATTAACTAGACGATCGGTCTAATATATAAAAATGAACAAAGATACTAATCTACCCAAACGTGGCCGACCTGCTAAATCAGGTCGCGACAGTAACCAAACGAAACAACTACTGATACAAAGTGGTGTCGAATACTTTACTGAATTTGGCTTTGCCGCTTCAGGAATTGATCTGATCTTAAAGAAAGTGTCTGTACCTAAAGGCTCTTTCTACCACTATTTTTCGAGTAAAGAAGCGTTTGGACTGGCGGTTATTGAGGAATATAGTCGCTACTTCGCTAAAAAATTAGATATACATTTGCTTAATGAAAATAACAAACCATTAATACGTATAGCTAACTTTGCCATTGACGCGAAAGAAGGCATGACACGTTACAATTTTAAACGCGGTTGTTTAATTGGTAACCTCGAACAAGAAGTTACTCAACTACCTGAAAGTCATCGGCTGCAATTATTAGCGACATTTGATGATTGGCAGCGAAAAATGGCCGTTTGTCTACAATTAGCACAACAGGAAAATGCCATAGCCCCTTCATTAGATTGTAATGCCTTAGCAAGTTTTTTTTGGTTAGGATGGGAAGGTGCGATTGCTAAAAGTAAATTGACACAAAACCTAGCGCCAATTGATGGTTTTATCGATACTTTTCTACTATTAGTTAAAAAATAAGTAATTACAAAATAATGTTAATTGCATACAAACAATCAATGTACATCGGAGATAAACATGTTTAAGAGTTTAGTCATTAATAAAAACGATAGCCAAGGCTATCACACAGGTATTGAAGCGCTTTCTGAAGAGAGTTTAACCGACGGTGATGTACTAATTAAAGTGCTATATAGCACAATTAACTATAAAGATGCTTTAGCGATTACAGGTAAAGCTCCGGTAATTCGACGTTTTCCGATGGTACCTGGTATCGACTTGGTTGGTGTTGTTGAGCAATGTGATAATGATAAATTTAACATTGGCGATCATGTGCTTTTAAATGGGTTTGGTGTTGGCGAAAAGTACCTTGGCGGTTTATCACAAAAAGCTCGGGTTAAAAGCGATTTTCTTATTCCATTGCCAGAAGGAATAACCCCTTATAATGCTATGGCTATTGGCACCGCTGGTTATACAGCCATGTTATGTGTAATGGCACTAGAAAACTACGGTATTACGCCTGAAAGCGGCAATATTTTAGTTACCGGTGCAACGGGCGGAGTTGGTAGCTTTGCTATTAGAATTCTTGCTGAGTTAGGTTATACCATTACTGCTTCAACCGGTAGCGAAGAACAAGCCGCTTACTTGAAAAAACTAGGTGCAAAAGAAATTATTGATCGCGCTGAATTATCTGCACCGGGTAAACCATTAATGCCAGAACGTTGGGCTGCTGCTATTGATTCTGTTGGCAGCACAACACTTGCAAACGTTTGTGCCAGCATAAATTATGGCGGATGTGTTGCCGCTTGTGGTTTAGCTCAAGGTATGGACTTTCCGTCGACGGTTGCACCTTTCATTTTAAGAGGCGTTTCATTATTAGGAATAGACAGTGTTATGCGCTCTCAAGAAGACAGGTTAGAAGCCTGGAGTCGCCTTGAGCAGTCAAAGTTAGCCGAAAAAATAGAGCAAATATCAACTACCGTGAGTTTAGAAGAATCAATAGCCGTAGCTGATAAATTACTCAATGGTGAGGTTACTGGTCGTGTTGTTGTTGATGTAAATGCATAGATAACTAGATAACTAAACGACAGACATAGAAGTTTATCTTCATGTCTGTCTTTTTGCTGATGTATTTAACCTGAACTCTGGATAAGCAGCACTTGCTCAATCCTCCCTTTTAAGCCATTATCTGCGTTAAAACGTCGATAAATAGCTCGCTATTCATAAACGTTTTGCCTTGGAAATGGCATAAAATGAAGCATTGATGGGGTCTATTCCTGATGTACACCTTGCTATAGCATTTACTTTGCCACCTAAGCTTTTTTTTCACTTGAGTATCAAGTACTCATTATCCAGAGTTCAGGTTATTTAACTAATACTAGCAACTACATCTCGACTGTTCTGATCAGAAAATAGCTTGGCCAAATCTCTCGCACTTCTCGCTCCCATTGTGGGTCAACTTTGCCATCGGGTAATTGTAATAGCCAAAACTTAGCCCACTTTTGCACATTTTTACCTGATTTACTCAACTTAAGTGGCAAAAAACGGCGCTTGTATTCATTACCTTGGTATTCGAAAACAGCATTGTTTCGCGCTCTTTTATGTAAAAAGTCTAGTGCCGCGGTAATTATTTCAACTTCCGATAAAGGCAAATACCCTTGAGTTTTTAAACTGGCTAAGATTTCAGCTTTTTTAATACTAACCTGCATATATGCATCAATGTGTGGTGTATAAACTTTACCTGTTAGGCCATAAATAGAGGCAAGTTCACGATCGGCTAATGCTTTAAGCGGCAATAACTCTTGGTTAATATCAGTAAGATCACGCATAACATACAGCGGTTTAGTCAGTTTCTTTGGCAATGAAAGTTTCCTTAATTTTCTTTAATCTACAAGTTTAGTACTAACGCGGCGGATCAATGTTGTTAGCAATACTGCTATTTAAACGGAACCAACCTGCAATGGCATATCTATCGCGCATTGCTGGTAGCACTTCATGTGGAAACTCTTCACTTAAAAACACCACAATAGTACCAAAACTTGGTGTTATCGAAATATTTCTATTATCTATTAATGAAGATCTGGCTTTTTTGTCTGGATAAAGCACAAGCTCGCCGCCATCATCAGCAGACCACTCTTGATTAAGATAAACCACCACAGATAATACGCGATTACCCTCACCTTTAAAGGCATCTTTATGCTTTTTATAAAAATCGCCCTTGGCATAATGTGAAAAGTGACTTTCAAAAGAAAATAAGCCCAAAAACAGTCGCCTGTTCAAATAATGCTGTAATTCTGAGGTCCATTCTATCCAAGCAGAGCCCGCATCACTGTTACCTGTTATCCAACAAATTTCATCTGTGCGAATAAAGTTATTAATAACATGATCTGTTGATCGACCTATACCAGCACGCTTAAAGTTGGTTTGTGGCATGTCGATAATATGCTTTGCTAACAAAGTGGTTAAACTTTCAGGTAAAGCGTAAGGACAAATACTAAAGCCCTTCTCGATAATATCATTCGATATGCGCTCAAACAGTGGCTCAAATAATGTAAGGTCTTTTGTAAGCGCAACTTTTTGAATATGGTTCAACGAGAATATGTCTTGGTGAGGAAAGTTAACATGGCGTAGCTAATTAAATAAAATTGAATATGCGCCATAGTAACACCAAGTATCGGCATTAACTTAAGCTTTGTTTTATAAATTGAATAAATTGTTCAGATGAGGCGCTAAGCAAGGCTAAACGACTAAATTTCGATAATTGTCGCGGCTATCAATAGCTATTTCTGAGTTAACGATTGGAGATAACGTCTGGAGTTAACGTCTGGAGTTAACGTCTGGAGTTAACACCACGAAATTAGGCATGAAATTTACAGATCAAATAAGCTTTCGATATTACATTTAACATCTCACCTAAATATTATTTTTAAATAGATGATTGTACTAGCCATAAATTAAAAAACGCTTAAATACAGTGTTATAAACTGTATTTAAGCGTTATTAACAAATCAGGTTTTAACTCGCTATTTATATAACGAGTTAACTAAGCTGTTTTTTTCATTTGCTCTACGGTATCAAGGTATTCGTCTAACGAGCCTTGAAAATCTATCAATTTTTTATCTTTAATATCAATAACTCGAGTTGCTAGGCTTGAAACAAACTCACGGTCATGACTAACAAATATTAATGTGCCTTCAAAATCTTTTAAGGCATTGTTTAAAGCATCAATGGCTTCGATGTCCATGTGGTTAGTTGGCTCATCCATAATTAACACATTAACATCAGCCATCATTAACATGCCAAATAACAAGCGGTTCTTCTCACCACCAGAGCAGTTACGGGCTTTTTTATTAGCGTCGTCATCAGTAAATAACATACGGCCTAACATGCCGCGAACACTTAAGTCGTTGTGGCAAGGTCTACGCCATTGAGACATCCAGTCCATTAGTGTTAAGTCATTATCAAAAAAGTGACCACTATCTTGTGGGCAGTAGCCAACTGAAGCATTTTCAGACCACTTAACTACACCTTCAACGTTTTCAAATTCATTCATTAAACAGCGCAATAGTGTAGTTTTACCAACACCGTTTTCACCGATAATAGCTAACTTTGCACCGGCTTCTAGTAATAAATCGCCACCTTTAAATAGTACTTCGCCATCAAAACCATGGCTCAAGCCTTCAAGTTCTAGGGCTTGACGGTGCATTTTTTTACCGGGAGCAAAAGCAATTTTAGGTGTAATACGACTTGATGATTTAACGTCATCAAGCTTAATTTTATCCATTTTTTTAGCACGAGAACTTGCTTGTTTAGCTTTTGACGCGTTAGCACCAAAACGGTTAACAAAGTCTTGTAGTTCAGCAATTTCAGCGACTTTTTTATCGTTACCGGCTAGTAACTGCTCACGTAATAAAGCCGATTGAGCTAAGTAGAATTCGTAGTTACCAGGGTAAATACGTAATTCACCATAATCAATGTCGGCCATATGAGTACAAACAGAGTTAAGAAAATGTCTATCATGGGAAATAATAATCATGGTGCATTTACGTTTGTTCAGCTCGCCTTCTAACCAACTAATCGTATGAATATCCAAGTTGTTGGTTGGCTCATCAAGTAATAAAATATCAGGGTTTGCAAACAAAGCTTGTGCTAGTAACACACGTAGTTTCCAACCTGGCGCAACTTGCTGCATAGAGCCATAGTGAAAAGACTCTTCAATACCGGCATCAAGTAATATTTCACCCGCGCGACTTTCTGCGGTGTAACCGTCCATTTCGGCAAATTGGCTTTCTAAGTCGCCAACGCGCATGCCGTCGGCCTCACTCATTTCAGCCTGTGCGTAAATAGCATCTCGCTCTTGTTTAACTTTCCACAGCGGCATATCACCCATGATCACAGTATCAATAACATTGTGTTCTTCAAAAGCGAATTGATCTTGCCCTAAGGTACTCACCTTGTTACCTGTGCTAACCGACACATTACCTGAGCTTGGCACTAAATCGCCGCTCAATATTTTCATAAATGTAGATTTGCCACAGCCATTTGCGCCGATTAAACCGTAGCGGTTACCGTTGCCAAATTTAGCCGAAATATTTTCAAATAACGGTTCTGCGCCAAATTGCATAGTAATGTTCGATGTCGTGATCAAGAGATAATCCTATTTTCTGTTAACTAAACTCACCAATTAACAACGACTAAAAGTTAGCGTTAAAGTAAGAGTTAATACTGTAATTGCTGTAACCAAGCCAGTTAGATCGATAAACAACTGCCAGCCACCATAATAAAGGCGCGCATTATACAGTAATAACACCATGATCCCCACTTAAACTTTGCTTTAAAATGATTATTTTATAGACAAAGCCAGTTTACTTTATTCTTTACCCGTTTTCCTTACAGCCATTAAGCTTTGCATTTATAAAGCAGCCATTAAAGTGCATGAATAATAAGTACTTAAATGTTCAATTTGCTTTATCAGGAATTATTCACAATACAGACGAATTGCTAACAACACGAACATCAAAGTTAAGCATTTAATTTCATTATTAATTTTGTAAAGTAGCTCTGTATTAATTAAGCCACAATTTTTTCAATATACTGAATGGGAACTTTTAAAAAATAATACCCTGATAATAGATTTTTCCGCTATAATTTATTCACATCACATACTGTACATATTGTGTTTTTCGCTAATAATGAATAATTAAAATCAATGCAAAAAACAAATAACCAATATAGTTTTCTCTTGAAATAAGGAATATTTATGAACGCATTAAAAACGTTACTTTTAGCTTTCAGCTTACTAGTGGCTTCTCAAGCCAAAGCTGGTTTTATCACTATCAATGAATCAGCGCTTGATGGCATATTTTCTCAATCGAGTTTTGATAATAATCCTATCGATATTCGTATTGGCACAGCAACCGAATTAGTTTTTCCAGATCTGCTAAACATAACCACCAAACAACAAGTGACTAAACTTTTTAACCAGCATATTGGTCCATTTGATTTTGTAAATTTTTACTTTATTGACTTCATCAGTGCTTGTGGTAACGCCAATAACAATAATTTTGTTGGCTGTGGTGAATTTCCAGGGAACGACTTTGTTGTAGAGTCAAGTTTTGCTGCAGGGGCTAATGGCAGTGAATTATTAGCGCATGAGTTGGGGCATAATTTAGGATTAGACCATCGCTCAGGCGGCTTAATGGACCCTAACATTAATAACAGTACATTATTAAGTTCAACTGAAGTTTCAACTATCAGAAACAGTAGATTAGTTCAAACTGATGGCCAAAATTTTTGGATTAACATCAACCCTGTAGCAATAGTCGCTGCCGCTACGACACAAGTACCAGAGCCTAGCACTTTATTATTACTCTTATTATCTATTAGTTTTTTTGTGAGAAAAAATCGTTTAAAAAACTAGTTTACACTTTTTCAATAATCATCAATATTAAAACCTACGGTAATCGCGTAGGTTTTTTTATGTTAAATAGCAGGACTGTTATGCAAATTCTAAAGTGCGTTTTATTTACTGTATTGTCTGCCTTATTATATACAAGCTCAGCGAATAGCTATGAGCAAACTGAAATAGAGAGTTGGATTGAGTATTGTCCAAGTAAACGACTGTGTTTTGAGCACCCTGCAAGTTTAAAACCTGCTAGCGTACAAGCAATTGACTCGCTTGCCGGACAGTTAGAGAATAATAAAACTGTTTTGCATTATGATTTAGGGCTATATGCATCAACATTTCGCGAACTAACATCGGCTAACTCAGCACCAATAATGGTTGATGGTTATAAAGGAAAAGTACTTACCTTTAAAAATACCATAGCACTCACCATAGAGAAAATAGCAGGTAATGATAGATTCTCTATGCTGTTAGAGTATAAAGATACGTTGAAAGCTGAAGAGGCTGAGCGCATTTTTAAATCTGTTAAGTTTAATTTTTAAATTCTAACGTAATATATCCAATAGAAAGTTAGCCGTTATAACTTTATCAACCTCATTTATTACTTAACCTGAACGCTGGATAATGAGTTCAGGTTACTTATAATTATGCAAATAAATGGCTTTTTTCAGGGTGTTTCTGCTGATAATTCACAATATACGAACAATCAGCCACAGCTTTTTTATTATCTTTTTTAATCTGTTCGAGTACCGCCTCTAAAAGAGTTTTAGCTAGCCCTTTACCTGAAAGTGCCTCAGGTACAACGGTATGCGTTAAATGCATTTTTCCATTTTGATCATCGTATGTTATATAAGCAATATGTTCATCAATATGGAATTCATATTTAGAGTCTTTTGAGTTATGTATTAATGTGGCCATAATTTCTCCGTTGAAATCGACAGGGTTAACTTTACTTCTGAAAATAGCACGAAATATTAACAAGTACATGTCATAATTCGTTGCTAGTGTCGTATTGTTAACATGAGTTATTTTCCTATGTATTTATGCTCAGAATACCAAATAGGATTTACTCAAATTATTCGTTGGTGATCCCTCGTTCGAATTTAATAATCATCAACGCTTTTTATCACAACTATATAAAAGATATACAAAACTAATGACATTAATTATCTGCAGTGTATATGCAAGAGATCAGTATGAATTATAAAGATTACTATAAGATCATGGCTGTTGATAAAACGGCTACCCAAGATGAAATTAAAACCTCATATCGGAAACTAGCACGTAAGTTTCACCCAGATGTAAGTAAAGAAAAAGATGCAGAAACTCGCTTCAAAGATATCAACGAAGCTTACGAAGTATTACGCGATAAAGAAAAACGTGCCGCTTATGATCAACTCGGCAGCAATTGGAAGGCAGGCCAATCTGGCTTTACGCCACCGCCAAGTTGGCAAAACCAATATCAACAAGGCAACGGAAATTTCAATGCTGGTAGCCAAGGCGATTTTAGTGATTTTTTCGAGTCTTTATTTGGTGGTGGTTTCGGCAAAGGACAACAAGCATCAGGTGGCCGACGACCGATGAAAGGAAAAGACAGTAACACAAAAATTTTGATCAATATTGAAGACGCTTACACTGGAGCAACCCGTAACTTTTCGCTGCAAGACCAAGTGGTGAACCCGCAAGGTAGAGCGCAAGCTAAAGATCGAACATTAAAAGTGAGTATTCCTAAAGGGATTAAGCCTGGTCAAAAAATACGGTTACAAAAGCAAGGACAAGCAGGTATTGGCGGCGCGCCAAATGGCGACTTATACCTTGAAGTGGCTTTCAATCCAAACCCACTATATGTTATTGAAGGCGCTGATGTTATAACAGAAGTTAGCATTAGCCCATGGCAAGCCGCGTTAGGTGAAAAAGTAATTGTGCCAACACCCACAGGTAATATTGATTTAAGCTTGCCAAAGTTGATCAGTAGTGGCAGTAAAATGCGATTAAAAGGCCGTGGACTACCATGTAAAGTTGCGGGAGATTTTTTTGTTAAACTGAAAATTGTTTTCCCTAAAACGCTTTCAACAGAAGAGGAAGCTCTTTATCAAAAGTTAAAAACAATAGAAACGAAAGCAAATAATGAAAGTAAAACTTAAGTAACCTGAACTCTGGATAAGCAGTACTTGCTCAATCCTCCCTTTTAAGCCATTACCTGTAGTAGCTCAGACCTGATCTGACAGTTACCCGATTTTTAGGGAGCCTTGTCAGCTTAGATTTGAGCTAAATTCTTTTCAGCCCAAATCGATTTTCCATCAAGTAACGTTTCTAATGGAGTTCGTC